>Ga0129333_10000243_pt1 | contig 40374 bp, 73 predicted proteins | sample CPB6_08_DNA_FD_94474 | JGI IMG/M metagenome (GOLD analysis project Ga0129333, IMG submission 94474) | Freshwater to marine salinity gradient microbial communities from Chesapeake Bay, USA - CPBay_Sum_0.6_0.8_DNA | ecosystem: Environmental > Aquatic > Marine > Coastal | place: USA: Chesapeake... | reverse complement strand
CTGAAAGGCAATATGCTTGCAGCAATTGTGGAACCAAAATTGATAGGGACTTCAATGCAAGTAAAAATTTAGAAAAATTGGCGGTAAGTTCTACCGTAGAGTTAGGTAACACTAACCAAGCCTGTCGAGATCAGAGTTCATTCTCAATTGAGAGTCAGCTGGTCGGAGAAGCAGGAATCAAGCACCAAATGTTTACATTTGGGTAAGTTTTGTAGAACGGTAAGGGGAACAAGCCCATATTTACCCGTTTCGACGATTAATTCAATAATTGCTTTGCTAACTCTTCCAGTTTCGTTTTCAGGACGTGAATTTCTCTGCCTCTGGCGATGTAATCTTCGCTATCAGACACAAATCTTTTCATCTCTGCTTCCACATATCCAAGCCGTCTGGCTGCGCTTCCATATTCTTGAAGTAACTTTTCTTTATCTTGATTCATTTCTAAAAATTTGTTTTTAAGTTCAATTGTTTTTAAATAAGCTCTCCAACATTCTTGTCGATTGGAAGAATATGTAGCGGTTATAAAACCGAGTTCATGGAACTTTTCATATAATTCTTCTAACTGGTCGAATTTGGATAATTCTTTTTGGGGGTGGACGGCGAAACGAATGTCTTGCATTTTAATAAAAAGTTAAAAGTTTCTCGGAAAAAGTATTAAAGTTCTCCTGCCAGTCGTTGGTCGTATCATAATATTCTTCATCTTCCAACAGCAGCGTTCCAAATTTCACCCACATCCTGTTAAAATAACCCTTGTGGTATTTGTTGTTTTCATCAAAATAAGCCACCTCAAATCCAAATTCAAACCAAGGGTCTGAATATTGATTCAGATATGTTTTCTTTTTATCGAAGGCCGCTCTTACCTTTTCGTTGTTAAATTCAAACCCGCTTTTGATAAAGTCATCCAGATTGATGAATGTCCTTCCACCTATATTCCAATCATGTGTTGAAACCAAACGACCGTTCGGGTTGAAGTTGCTTTCGATACCCCAAGCGGTGTTCTTTGGCCACACCTTGACCAAAGATTTAATTAAGGTTGTAATTATTTCTGATTTGTTTTCTGTCAATGTTTCTATCATATTAAAAGATTTAAAAAGTTTCAAGTTTCGGTTCGATTTCAGCCCAAATAAGATGTGAATATGGTCTGTCATCCAACATAAGAAAAATTATTTTATTATATGGATTATTCAACTGCTTTAAATATTCTGCCATCTCCTTTCTTGTAGTGTATCTTTGCTTCAACTCTTTTACTATTTCTTCACAATGCCATTCTATCAACCGAAATTGGAAAATTAACGCGACTTTAAAGAGTTTTACCTTGTCGTAATATTCGTCAGGTACACCTTCCAAAAAAACCTCGAAGTCCTGACCATCTTTAAGCAATCTCCAGACGGCTTTCGTTGAAAGATTTGTCATAATTCCATGCAGATAAATATAATCTTCAAATTTTATTTTGCAACGATGTCCGTTGGAAAAATAAACAATATATCCTTCTTTGTTTTTTTCATTCAAAGTCTTCAATGTGCTATAATCCTGACAATCAATTACATCTGCTTTTGGAATATCTCCACAAAAATAAGTAGAAAAAACTTCTTCTTTCTTGTTTTCGAATGACCCCAAGAAAACCAAATCTTCTTTTTCATACAAAACAACGATTCTTTCATAACCAATCAATTCAAAGACATAAGTTTTGTTCGGCTCTATATGTTCCAATACAGAATCATATTTTCCAAACAAAAGTTCTTTTGCTTTTTCTGCATAATGGCTGGTGAAAGAACCTCTGGAGTTCACGACAATTTCATCTCCAAACCTGAATACGCCAATATATTGTCCATCCATCTTTGGAAAGACGGTGAATTTGTTTGTTTGCACGTGCATTGCTTCTTCGATATTGAAGAACTTTGGAAATCCCCTTGAGATTATCTTTTCGCCGTCCAAATCCGTAACCAATCCCCTGCAAAGCAATGTAACATCGTCCCAGTTCCTTTCATATTGAGTCACCTTACTATAATTCCATATCTTTAATGGAAGGGTTGGGTGGACGGCGGAAATTAATTTTCCTGCTGCCTCATATTCGTTTAAAAGATTCTTTTTGAAGTCCATTGTAGTTAGAGTTTAATTGAAAAACGGGTTCGCATTTTGTTTACTGTCTTTTCAGATATATCTTCTTTTGGCTTTCCATGTCTGTTTTCAATAATCATTGAAACGACTTTGTAATCACATTCTTTTCCAAGGTCAATATATTCTTGAATTTCGTTTTCTTTAGTGAAAGTGTTTGCAACAAAAACTTTTTCTATTCCTGAAAGCAAAGATTCTTTTGTCTTTTCGAAACACCACCTATGAGCATCATTTAAACCTAACCAATAAAAATCGTAATACCCTTCCTCATCTTCAAAAAACTGGTCGGCGGAAATGACTGGATATTTGCCTTCCGAAAGCAGATTTGCAGTAAATGTTTTTCCAGAACCTGGAAGTCCCCTCAAAAGAAATAATGTCTTCATTTTTCAAGTTGTTTAAAATAATCTATTATGTTTGTTTCGTTCCAATCAGTTTTGTTCGGGTTTCTTGAAGAAGGTGCAAAATATTCGTTGACAGCGTCAATATAAAAACTGTGTTCTCCCTGATAAAATTGCTCCCAACTGTCACCCAAAAAGAAACGTCTGATATTCAGTTGCTCCAAAGCAAGGTTGTCGAATGAGATAACCTCGAATGTATCAAACAGTTTTCTGACAAACCATCTCCATTCCTTGTGATTTTGGGAGGAAGTATCAACTTTTCCAAGATTGAACCCAAAGTCTTTTTCACCCAAGACAAGAATTTTTTTCACACCTTTGGTTGCAAGGCTTTCTACTTCCTTAAACGTATCAATCCCCGCAATGACGTGGAAGACTGTGTTGGAATATTCCAATACAAATTCAGGTACATTCCAATCCAGATTCCGATAGGATACGCCCAAACCCTTTATCAGGTCGTTTTCGAGGAGGTGAAGAATTTTATTCTTATCCCTGTTCAAGTGACCCATGTTTATTGTCAGGTTGCAGATAAATCCTTTACCCTTCGCCCAAGAAAGAAAATCAATCAATCCATCTGTTATTTGGTTTCCGCCGATAGCCAACTCCATCCCTTGAAATTCGCCACCCAGTTTCTTCTTCAACTTTTCATAGTCGCATTCCTTTCCATCCGTCCTTGCAGATTCGTGACAGAACGAACAGAAAGAAGTGCCTGTTTTGGGGTTGAAGCCAAATGCGCACTTACTTGTAACCTTTATATCAATATTCAAAGGTCTATCCAGAATAAGATTATCTTCAAAGCTGATGATCCTTGTGCCATCTGCTTCGAGGGTAATATCAGCATTTCCATTTTTGTAGTTTAACATCGTTGTTTCGTTTTGTTCTGCAAAGATACAACGATATTCTATAAAAACAAAAAAATCGGCTAACATTTTTGTCAGCCGATTTGATTTTAGATTTCTGTTATGGTGAAACTTAGGAATTTATAAAAAGACTTTTCTTCATAAATTTCTTTATAAAGCTCACCTCTCAATTTGTTTACCTCTTCGCTAGACTCCTTGTCTAAAATATCAATCCCCATTTCTCTACATTTTTGTTCCAATCTCTTTTCTACTTCTGCTGAAACTTCGATATAATTCCACAAACATATTGCTTTCTCTGCATAATTAAGTTCCCAATTTGTTCCACTCTCATATTGATTTTTTTCCATTATTTCTCGGACAGCAATTTCAACCTCTTCCTCACGATAATCTTCATACAAAAGGACTACATTATCACAGCCTTCAACAGAAATCTGTTGATTTCTTTTGGGTTGCCATATTTCGCCGTCCAACCCATAAACAGGTACATGGTAGAAAGAAACAGTCGGGTCTGAATTATCATTTCCAGTAAACAACCAACTATTTTTATTGAATATGAAATCTTTCAATGTGTCATAATCGTGTATACCAGCTTCTTTTACAGTATCTACGCTATCGTGGTCAATATAACCATATTCATATCCTACACCACCATAAACAACTTCTGCGCAACCTGTAACATCTTGTATTACTTCGGTTAAAAGTTGTATATCAAATTGATTATATTTTATAGCTGAAATGGCTGCATATTGTGCCTTCGTGAAAGCGTCGTTATAACGCTCATAAAACCAACCAAATTCCTCATCACATGGAATATGAATGATTCCAGTGTAATCTGGGTAGAGTCCATCTGCAATAAATGGCAGACCCTTATCAGCACCCAACGTAATAGAATGCTGGGAGGAAGAGTTTGTTTCAAAAGCGGATTTTCTTATCAGTGTTTTTTTCATGTTATTGTGAATTTTATTTTTTTATAAAAAGTTTCATCGTTTATATCCACAGTGATATTTTCATCAAGAAACTCTAAATATTCTTCATCTGTCAGGTATTCTTCTGTCTTTCCATTAAACCGTTGTTTTGTCAATGTTTCTATTGAACCTCTGTATTTTTTTGCATCAAACAATATAATTGTTTTTTCTGCAAAATTAAAGTTTTCTAAGATAAACTCCCCTTCAATTCCAGCAAGATTGGCTCTTAAAATATTCCAAAAAGCGCCATCCAAATCCCTTTCGGTAAAAAATTCATTGATTACTGTAGTTTTATCAAATCCTTCAATTGACACGGTTTTTTTGTTACCCTTCTTATTTTTCATTTTTTTGCCTTGTGCATCGAAAAACGGAATTTCTCTATCACTTCGCCGTCCAAAAAACAACCAACTATTCTTACTGAAAACAAATTCCTTTATGGATTCCTTACTGGAAACAATTTCTTTAAATTCAGGGTCCATAAGGATTACATGATGTTCCCCCAAATCAGTAACTATCTGCTCTGCACCAGTAATCTCCTTTATCGTTTCCAATATCAAATCCACTTGCTCTGGTGCAAACTTGTTGGCACTCCATAACAAATATGCAGCCTTCGTTTCAGCATCGTTGATGTTCTTAAACGCATATTCGTTTCCGAAATTTTCACCCTTGTTGGTGATATGTAATATGCCTTCATCGTTTGGATATAAGGCATCCAAAACAAAAATTCTTCCAATATTTTTTCCTATCGAAAATGAGTTTGCAGATGAAGAGTTGGTTTCAAATGCAGACATTCTAATTATCTTTTTCATGTTCAAGTTTTTAATTTTGTTTCAACCACTCTAACAAGATTTTTTATGTCATCGGCAGAGTAAAACTCCCCGATTATTTTTCCGTCAGCGTAGAGTAGAAATGTTTTTTGTTTATTTTTGATTAATCCTTCGGTAATCCTCAAATCAACCCCATTTAATATTTTTTTCGCATAGGGATAATCGTAATTATATATTGATTGCCTTATGTCGTTACTTCTTGTGCCAAACATATTTCCATCATAATGTCCTTCTATTTCTCTTTGCAGTTCTTCTGCTTCTTGGGGATTTAAAATCCTGCCATTGATTTGAATTGATTTTGCTGCATCTGCAAATTCTTGTTCCAATGATTCTGTGAGGAGGAGTTGGACGGCGTTTGTTAGAAAATTTTTCAATTCCATGTCATTTCTTTACATATAATTATTTAATGCTCTTGTTCAATTCGCCGTCCACATCCAACCACCCAGCAAACCACCCTAAACTAAACCACCCACCATCTACCATCCTGACAAAAATAACTTCTCTGGGGTTGTACTTTTTACTTTGTGGATGTAGAATACCTTTGATAAAGTAATCTGTTTCCTTCGCATACAACCAATCACATCTCTCCACTTCCAATTTCCAAGGAATCAAAATTTCCGATTGCCAATCTTCAAGTGTTTCTTTATCTACCTTATCAAAAGGAATTACTTCTGTGATAGTTACATCATGTCTTCTGCTTTTCCTTATTTTTCCGTCATCGAAATAGTGATATGTTTCACCTGCCACTGGAATTTGTTTTTTATTTTCCATAATCTTTGTTTTTTAAATATGATGGTCTTTTGGGTCAACTGATTTTCTATGCTCCAGCAGCCCCACAATTTGATTCAACGAATAGGGAAATAGCGCACCGCCGTCCACCCCAACATCCATCATCCGACCATTACCAAACCTGTCATTCGCCGTCCAATGCTGATGTCCATGCAGATGATAAAAACCTTTTCCCATACCATCCCAAGATTGAATCGGGTGGTGGAAGAGAATTAAATTTAATTCCTTTCCAACGGACAGGTGCATATATTTTTCCCTGACAGTGAAAAGATAATCATAATCACCTTTTTCAATATGGTGGTCGTGATTACCTGTAATCAAAACGAGGTTTTTGACATTCAACATCTCCCGAAACCTCTTAATGTTTTCTTTACCAGCGAATGAGAAATCTCCCGTGTGGAATAGATAACCGTCTTCAGGGATAACAGAATTGAAGTTGTCTGCCATCTCTTCTGTCATTTCCTCTGGGGTTTGGAATCGGCGGAGTTTGGACGGCGAACAATCCCATTCCGTTGTACCCGCGCAAATGTTCTTATGAAATGCGTGGGTGTCGGAGCAGAAAAATATTTTTTCGCTTAATGTTAAATCCAACTTCAGTCTCATGTCTTGTTTTTTTTTGCAAAGGTACGAAAAATCCCCCGAAAGATGCAAATTTCTTTGGGGGATTTTTTTTAGTTTAATCTTTTTTTGTATTCATATCGAAATTCGCAGTTGGACGGCAATTTTCGGATAAAGGCTGAACAGTATTCAGGGTAATCTGTTTTCAATCTCCGAAGGGCTGCATCAGCATTTTCTTTTGTGGAGTATTCACCATAATGAACGACCCAGTAACCTCCGTACTTATTTTCGTCTGGGAGAAGGGTTGACATAAAGCCTTTGGGTCGGTTGGACGGCGCTTCCCGCATGAGTTCGCACTGGACTACATATTTTCCCCCAACCATAATCCCCGTTCTCTCTCCCATGATAACGTCTGTATGTGTGACTATTGTGTCGCGTTCCAATTCAACCGTTTCGACATTACATTCATGGTCAACTGTCGTTTCTGTTTTGATTATGACTTTTTTGTACTCCACAGTCTTTCCTGCTTCGGGTGAAACTGTCAGCACCGAACCATAATCGTATGGGGGCTTTGCGCCGCATGGGTCTGGTTCGAGTGGTCTGTTAACCCCGAAGACAAATGCGTTCTCTGTTTCGGAAATAAGCCCTTCACAATCAACAGACTGCGAAAATGAAGTAAACGGGATGAGAGCGAGTAGGATAATTTTTTTCATACTTTTCTGTTTTAGTTGTTTATGTCTTGGTAATAATCTTCATCGGCGTTTGTAAAAAAAGTAAAAGAACTTTTTTCGTTTGATTCATTATGATAAGACGCATTATCAGATGCACCACTACCATTTTTGAAATCTTCGTTATCATATTCTTTGTTTGATGACTTTCTGCCGATTGACCATAAAACTAAAAGACTAACTACTCCGATGATTGTATGTTGAAGCTCCATTGTAAAAATGTTTAAAGGTTAACAATTAATGTGCTGCAAAGATAAACCTTTTGATTCCAGATTTCAAAATAAAATTGCATATTTATTTTAAAAAAAATAGCATGGAAATAACACTGAAAGAATTGAAGGAAATAGGTAGCCTCAACGAAGGCATTTTGGATTTTTTCAAGTCCACCAAAAAAGATTCTCTTATGGATAAATTGGATAATCTGCAAGGTCTGCATGACATTTTAACGCATTTTATGAAATCCGTTAATGTTAGCGAAAGAGAGACTGCACTTGCGGATACGATATATTACAAAATCGAAAGTGCAAAAAACTTCCTGTCATCTGATTTGAAACAGTCAAGAAAAAGCAGAGGTGCTGAAACTCAAATCGGAGAGATAGAAACAGTTTATCTTCCAGAACTGTTGCAACTGCTTGCCAACAACTATTCCAAAAAATTCAAAAAAGCCGTCCACCCAGACCTCCTTAAATTCTATGGTGTTTCAATTCCAAAAACTAATTTGGAAACTACATCTGTAAAACCAAATTATTTTCCTGATATTGTAGATGAGATGGTTATGTTTGCCAAATCTGTAAACTTTTCTAAAAGTTATATCAATAAACTTGAATTGAGATTACAATTGGCAAAGCAGTTCAAAGCCACCTATGAAAAAAATCCACAGGCACTGGCTGAACCTGACAAACAGGAAATGGTAAATAATTTTGTGAAGGATTTGAAAAAGATTATGGCTTATTGGAGGAACACATATAACAATGAATATAACAGCTTTTTCAAACCGATGTTAAAGGATTTCGCTTTGAACGAATGATAAATAAAAAATGATGCCAATGGAAATTACTCTCCGTTGGCATCACCTTTAACAACACTTGTTAACATATTTAAAATCTGGGTTTGATTTTCGCCCCAGAACATATCACATGAAAATTGTGTCTCTGTTTTTTTGAATGGAGGCTCTACAAAGTAGCTTTGATATTTTGATTTTTTTTTACTTGTAAATCGAAAGCATTTATCTTTTATCAAGCATCCTTCGCCGCTGCATTTTGTTTTGTCCATGTAGTGTTTTGTTTTTGTTTCGGGTTCCTTGATTTCCAAAATTCGATAGCGTCTTTGTACTCCCAAAATTGGTGACGTTCATAATATCTTTCGCCATTTTCTTCGTAGTCGAAATCCCAAACGTCCCATTTGCCCGTTTCTTCGTTTTTTACTGGTCTTTGACAATCCATAATATGTTTTTTATAGGTTAACAAATGTGGGAAATAAATTTTTTATTCATTTTTACGTCCATATAATAGCCTCTCTTTGCTTCACCATCACACCTTTTACTTCCAGTGGATTACCAGTGAGCGTTAATTCTTTTAATGTGTGAGGTAGTTTCAGGTTCTCAAAACTTTTTATTTCGTTAAAGTTCAAGTATATGTATTCACATTTGGACGGCCAATTGATTTGGGAAATATCTTCTATTTCATTGTTCTCTAACCTGATATGTCTCAAGTTTGGGGAAAACCATTCTTCTTTGATTTCTTTTAATTTGTTGTTGCCTAAATGAAGTGTCGAAAGATCTTTCAATTTATCCATGTTCACCATTCTCTTCACCTTGTTACCAGCCAAAATAAGTGTTTTCAATTTTTTTGGCAGATGTTCGCCGTCCACCTCCTCAATCCTGTTATCATTCAAAAATAAAACCTCGACATTATCAGGAATATTAGCCAGATTTTTTGTAGAGGAAAAAATATTGTTTGTCAGGAAAATAGATTTCACTGTGTTTGGGAAACGTGGAAAACGCAATGATTTCAAGTCCTGCAATTTATTGCCGTCCAACCACAAATCGGTTATTCCTTCTGGAATTTCGCCGTCCACCTCCCCCAAACCTAAATCACTAAAACTGATAGAAGTTTCACAGTTAATATAATGGCTGATTTGTAAGTCAGATGTAATTTTTACTCTGCCTCCATTTATTGTCAATTTTGAATTACTCATTGGTTATTAATTTCGGTGAATTTAATGATATTGCGATAGTCGGTGAAAAATGTTTTTCCAATTCCTGTAACAGTTGCTTTATAGGTTTTGTTTTCTTCCAGTTGAAAAAACCTTTCAGAGTTGTTGAATGTGAGTTTTAAAGGATTGTTTTTGACAATAAATGTCTCTTTAGGCGAATGAACCAAATAACGATATTCGGTGTCATCTTTTTTAATATTCTGTTGGGTTTGTTTGTTTTTAACTCTCAACTCTATTTCTGTTGTCACAGCTCTGTCGTAAATGGATACACCCAAGCCAATCAAAATGATGATTACAATTAATTTAATTGTTATTTCTTCCATGTTGTTCTTTTTTGAAAAAATTAATTGATAATGAGAAAACTATCAGTTCGAGACTGAACTTGAATTTATATTTTGGATGAAATTTCATTGTGGATATATAAGCTCCAACAGCAATCCATTCAGGTATGTAACCATCATTTAAATTATTGTAGTCTATTTCAAATTCCATTGTTCATATTTTTTATGTAAGCACCTCTGCCTACCAAACATTCATAATATGTTTCCATCGCATGATATTGGATGAGCAGGAGGCGTTGTTCTGTTGCAGAAATTTTATCGAATTTATCACTGAAAATAAAATTTTTCAACTTTGTTATTTTTTCCGAAAGATCAGAAGTCTCCACTTGTAGTCTGGTGATGTAGTTATCTTGTTGCATTGTTATTGATTTTAGTTAGCCAATCTTGGCGGATTACATGGTAAAATTCAAGAATTTCTTCATAAAAAATCCCGCTGTCACTAAAATTAAGCCAATTAATGTCGTATTTTTTTTGGATGTAATCTGTTATATGCGTTTCACCTAATTTATCCAACCGCAAAAAAATTCCAAGATTGGCGTAGTTTGCACCATTATTCGGGTCGCAAAACCAAGTGTTGAAATTCTCGACATTGAAAATTTCTTCTTTGGGTGGAATCATTATTTTAGGTTTATTACCAAAAAAGGAGTTGCGGAGGTACTGTAAAGTTTTTTCCATATTTTTTCGTTTAATCCCATTTAAAAGGGTTTCTTCGCCAAGGAGAGTCTGATTGAAATGGTTTGCGCACTCCAGCGATGATGAGTGTAAAAATAAAGCCGATTATCAGGGCAATATATGAAAGTGGATTCCAAACATTAAATTTTCTTGCAGTGTCAAATCCACGACCGAGCTTAGGATTTCGACCGCTGTTTGAAACTTCAATGAGAATCCAAAGTCTTTTTAAAATTTGCATTTTTTTGATTTTTGAGTGTAAACTATTCTATGGTTATGTTGGCAAATTTACAAAACGTCTCTATGTTCAATTCTTCTATTCTTTCTTGTTTTGTCCTCGAATAAAATGTTGTTACTCCATTTTCGTAGGAACTCAAATATTGAACCTTCACTATATCGCCGTCCACCCCAATAACCTTTACCTCTATAAGAGAGGTCGGACTTGTATCAAGACCAAAAACTTTTCCAATCAATTCTTCTTTGTTAATTGTTTTTTCCATTTTTTAATAGATTGTGTCACACTTTGCTTGTGTGCCATCGGTGTTGAGAACTGGGGATACAGTATTATTCTTGGTTAGAACATTATTTAGGAACACGACCTTATTCTTTATTTTATATCGAAGGCCATTTTCGCAAATAATCGTATCGTTTTCGTGTGGTTGGACGGCGTTTGCATTTCCATTTCTTTCGCGTTCAAAGAGAGAACCTGATAAAAAGAAAAAAGCTGCAATGGCAAAAAATAAAACTGCCCGTAGAAATTCTTGTGTTTCTGACATATTAATAGTTTTTGTTTATTGCCATTTAAAATGATTTTCCGCTATGCCAATTTCTGGTTTAAAAGCCCCCACTATTCCAAAAAGTAAAATAACTACCGCAAAAAGCCCCGCAAGGAAAATATATGACAGTGGGTTGTACGGGTTTATTCTACGAAGTTCTCTTGTCTTCTCCGTTGCTTTTCTTCGTTGGATGATAAAAAAGAAAAATAATATTCTTCTTATAATTGGTTCTTGATTTTCCATGTTATTTTTTAATAAGTTTTTGTTCCGCAACGGGACGGCGTTCCATCGGTGTTGAAAATTGGGGTGCTGGTGCGATTTTCCATTTTAACCTTAAATCCATTTACACATTCGATAGAATAATGTGCGTGTGGGCCTTCATCATATTTTCCATCTTTGTTGTAAAAGATATTTTCACATATCATGGGTGTTATGAGAATAAAAATGAGCATGGCCCAAAAGAGAATTTCTTTGAGTGTTGAGTAATCTTTTTTCATTCAGTTAGATAAAAATATTTTGCTGCCAATTTTGTGAGTACATCGTCTTCAAATCCGAATGTTTTTTCCAATTTTTGAAACGTGGCCCAAGCATTAGCGATGTCATCATATTCACCAGACAAGACTTTGTCTTCAAAGTAATCTTCAATCATATTCCATTCACCTCCCTCCTCAAAAGTCTCCCACAAATCCAAATTACCCTCTCCTTTTAAAGAGATTTCGCCGTCCACCCAAACCCCATTCGGACTAAAAATCACATGGTCTAAATCTTCAATCGTAGCAACATAACAAATATTACCGTATCTAAATTCTACCCAGTCACTTCCACTTTTAATGTCCTTTAGTTTCTTATGTTCCTTTTGTTTGTCTTTAAGGAATTTAAGAATATTTTGTTTTGCTTCTAATATAGTGTCCTCCATAAGTTGTTTATTTATCTGCGTTGGTCTCCACGGGGATCCATTTGGCCTTCAGTTCCAAAGAAGTCGTTGTGAAGTTGGTTGTCCAACAAAACATTCAGGTCTTCACACATGACTTGTTTTTCATCTTCATCTGCTTTTTCAAACAGTTTCTGCATATTCTCAAGAACTTTTTTGTAATTTTTTATTGTAACTCTTTTCATGTTTATAACTCGTTTAGTTGTTTTTCTAATTTCAAAATTTCTTCTTTGTACATTTCATTCCAGTAGCAGGGAGTCAAATTTCCCCATTTATCTCGAACAAAGTTTTGCTTCATTTTTTGGATTCTCATTTTTATTTCTACTTTTTTGTTCATGTCGTTTTTTTTAATTGTGTGCAATTATCATTTTTCCAAATAAGTAGGTACTTGTTATAGCCAATGCTAATATAAATCCTCCGAAAACAATCTGTTACCTCTGACTTGTGATAAATCAATGACTTGGTTTTCACGTAGAGCAATTTCGAGTGCTTCTTCACGACTGACAAATCTGTTTTTAGAGGTCAAAAAACCTTGTTCATTTTCTCCGCTTTTAGCGTCTGACAAACCAGTTAAAGCACATTTGGTGTAAATACATTGTCCATGTCTATGCCCTGCAAACACAACACCTTTATCAAGGTTTTTTGGTAAATATACTTCTTTCGGCATATCAGGATATTTGCACTCTAAATCTTTGTACCAAACGGCGGCACATATTATTTTTTCATTCATAAGATATTCCGTTGAAAGAAGCACTGGTTATAACAACATATACCCAAGAGAGAGGGTTTATTGCTGAAATGAACGTCTGTGCTTCGATTATAGTTTGTTATAGATTCTTTTGCTTTCATTTTTATAACTCACTTAGTTGTTTTTTAATTTCAGTGCAAAGTTAATGACAAACCAACCATATTACCAAATTATTTTAAAATATTAACACATTTTAATCTGTATAAGACGAAAGTTGCTTGACTACTGCCACCATAAGTAGTTCTATTGAGCTTGTTGCGGTCTTCACACGACACAATGGACTTGGAACTGCAACCTTCGTTTATATCCATACAGTTGTTAATTTTTTTTACGCTTTCAAATTAATCATTTCACATATCATGTCGAACTCTTCAATAGTCTGGCACACACCGTAGAACTTTACATTATATTCAGCAAAATCTCTTTCATATACTCCATTACTGGTTTGGATTATAATTTCATTACCAGTGACATCAAGACGTGCTCCGCTACCACGGCCAAGCCAAGGATTTCCTTTACTGAAAGAATTTGTTTCTCGGAATTTTTGAAGGAATTTCCAACCCCTTTGTTCAAACATTTTTTTGGTTAGTTTGGTAGGTTTAGTTACCAGCGATTGATAAATCCTGTGCCAGTATGTTGATTTTTCGAGTGTTTCATTCCACCCGAAACCTTGGTCAAGTGCATCCAATAGGCTGTCAACATAGACTATGTCTGGACAGCCGACCAGATAATCTTCTCTATATTCCATAGCCTTGTCAGCCCATTCATAGCCATCGGCTTTGGCCTTTTTAAAATAATCACTGATTGTCATTTTTTCTTTCATATTCGATAATATCCATTAAAAGGTTATTGATTTTTGTGATAAAGTCTTCAATACTTTGACATTGTGTTATGGGTTAATAAAAACTGTTGACTATCCAACATCCAGCGATTATGATGCCGCATACTATTGCAGTTATTGTTCCCACCGATAGCAAATCTCTGTTGGTTACGTTTGGTTCAAACCATTCGCCACCTTCTCCTTTATCAAGCCATTTTTTTAATTTCATGTTGTAAATTTTATTTTTTATAGCAGAAGTAACTGTTACAAGCATTTGTTTTCAATTCAAAAGTTTTTACAAGCAGCCGCTTTTGTTAATTGCAAATAAATGAGATAATTTTTTTTACGCTTTCAAATTAATCATTTTACATATCATGTCGAACTCTTCAACAGTTTGGCATAGACCGTCAAACTTTACAGTTAAGTTGGGGCCATCTGTGCCATATCCTTCATTAGTTGTTTGGATTATAATTTGATTGCCAGTAATATCGAGGAATGCTCCTCCACCAGCATCACGCCAAGTATTTCCTTTTTCGAAAGAAATTGTTTCTTGGAATTTGTGACGGAATTTCCACCCCTTTTCTTCTAAAACCTTGGTAGTGAGTTTATTTTTTGAAAGTAACAGTGTGTTAAATATATTATTCCAGTGATTTGGCCCCTCTAATGTTTCAGACCACAATAATCCTGCTGACAAAGCCTCTTCGAGGCTACCAATAGATTCGTCATCTGGTTTACCATCTAACGCTTTTTCTCTGTTTCTAAGAGCGTCATCCGCCCACTCATATCCATCTGCTTTAGCTTGTAGAAAATATTCAGTTATTGTCATTTTTTTTGTTTTAAGATGTTTAAATTTTTTGTGGTCGGAGCTGGACTCGAACCAGCAAAACCCGATTGACTACGGTTGAGATGAGAGACGTTTACCCCGTCAGCAGACCCATTTATGCGATAGCATAATCGGCAACTGTTTCTCTTATCTTAATCCCCTTCCTTCTTCGAGCGTTAAAGAACTAACACCACCTCCGTGGCCGCGTCTACCATTTTCGCCATCCAACCATAACGATGCTCTTCCTAGTGGCCATCAAGTTCATAGAACATTACATTTTACTTGCAACTTACATATTCTTAAAAAGAATGGTCAGGACAGGATTTTTACCTGCAAGTAGCGACTTAATTACAGGCTCTTTTTACGCCGCTACCGAGCCATGCGTGCGTCTAATTCCGCCACCTGACCATTTTCGTTATACACTTATTTTTTGTTTTCGGGTAATGTTGTCGCTGAAGACAAAATTTCTCGATAAACTTTGATTTCCTGTTCATATTTTGCATAAGCAACATTTTGCATTATATTGAACTCTGGTGTTGAATTTGTTGTTCTTAGCAGAAGATTTTTCAAATTTTCAAGTTCAACTATTTTGGTTTCAAGGTTTTGCTTTCCTTTTTCTGTCAGATATATTCCTTCCATGTTTTCATTTTTTAAAAGTTACTCTTCAGATTGAAGAAAAACCAACATAGTTTTTGCTTTGTAAATTTCAGCGTATTTTTCTGCAATCCAAAAAGGAACACCGCTTTGGGAAAAAGTGGATTCAAATTTCATTATCAATTTGTTGGCTTCTACATAATCGTCATTGTCAATACTGTTGAAAATAGCTTCTAAGGCGTCTTCCATTTTTTGCCCGTGTTCGACCCAGTACAATGAACGTATTTCAAAATATGCAGGGATGAGTTTTTTTATCCAGTTCATCTTATGTTTTTTAATGGTCTTTCAATAAATCCATTGCTGTGTCAAGTGGTATTGGATAAAGTTCATTGTTATTTTCAATAAACCATTCGCTTTTATACCCGTTCATATTGAGTGCGTTATGAAGTTTGACATATTGGTTATGGTTGTTACTCCAAACAATAAATGTTTCTTTAATTTTCATAATTTTTTAATTTTTTTGCAATAATTGTTCTATTTTAACAACGGTTTGTTTAGCCATGCTAACTTCACCTTCAAAACGTCTAATATTCCTATGGTCAGGAACAATCGTTTTCATTTTTTCAATCTTTTTTTCTGTATAGTTAATGTAACCTTCTAACCAAATTTTAAGTTCTTCCATTGATTATTTAATTTTTCACAATGCGCAGCAGCGCACAAAGATAAGGAAAAAAAGTTGAACCTGCAAATAAATGAGATAATTTTTTTACGCTTTCAAGTTAATCATTTTGCAAATCATGTTGAACTCTTCAACAGTTTGGCATAGGCCGTCAAATTTCACAGAACTATCTGGCACACCGTCTCCGTTATAACCCTCATCGGTGGTAATAATTTTTACTTTATTTCCATTAATATATAGAAGTGTAGCTCGTCCAGCATCAAGGTTTAAGTCACCTTTCTCAAAAACTATTGTTTCTTGGAACGTATATGCGAATTTCCAACCGTTTTCTTCTAAAACCTTGATAGTGTCTTTTGAAATAAACAGTGTATTATCATCGGTTTTGGCTTGTAAAAAATATTCAGTTATTGTCATTTTTTTTTGTTTTAAAATGTTTTAATTTCCTTTGCAAGTTTTTTTAAGATTGTAAATCTTCATTTTCAGGGTATGCGTTCTCGCTTACATATTTTTGTAACCGCTTTGCTGCCTCCAAATATTCTAACCTTAATCTGTGGAACTCTGGGTCTTCAATATCTTCAAAATCAGAAAATCCATCGAAGCAAAATTCAAAGCCTTCATCTTCGATTGTCGCATAGACATAAATCATGTCTTCCTGTAAGGTTCTTTTTTTAGCCATTTTTTTCAATCAGTTGAAAGTTGCAGTTTTTTAAATGTTTTGGTTCACCTTTTTTCCATTTGTATTCCTGGATTTCAAGGCCGTGTTTCAGCAGCAGTTCATTTATCTGCATGACGGTTATCGAGAACCATTGTTGGGGGGACTTGAAAAATTTTCTATTTTGCAATGAGATTCCAAGACAATAACTATAATAATATTCAGCCAAGGTTTTATTGTTTAATTGTTAAGAGAACTGATTATCTTCCACGAACTTTCTTTTTGCCCCTCACCCGAAAGAAAATCCTCTGGGGAGGGGCCATGTCCGCCCATAGCCCCTTCGAACCGCAATCCGCCGTCCAAGACCATCAAATCACAAACCCACATTTCATCACCATCGCTTATGGAATCAATATCAAAATTTTTGGGAATACAAATGCCTGTTATTATCAGGCATGGTTTTCCATCCTGCAATATATTTTTTTTGACAAGAAATTTTCCTCTTATGTTTTTCATAATTTGTTTTTATATTTTCTTATACAAAGCAGTTATATTTGTTACAAATGTTTTTTGCATCCTTATGATTTATTATAACATCTGGAAACATCTGTCCAAGTTCTTCTTCGTTATAAACCGAGAAGATATATTCCAAAGATGTTTTATATCTTTTGGATGTGTCTTTTGGTTTATTGTTTTGTGTGTTTGTTAGTATGACTGTTTTTAGGGTGGACGGCGAAGTTCCGTTTTCCAGCATTTTAAAAAAGTTGTCTTGGTCTATTTTCAGCACCTCCAAATTCGGTGGCAGCTTCATTTCGCCGTCCAACCCCCAACAATCACCAATAGACAAAGATTTCAGATTAACAAGTCTATCGAAATTAGTCAGGGACATTATTTTCGGATTACCTGAAATATTCAGCGAGACCAAATTTTTTGGCAGCATTTCGCCGTCCACATCCCCACCCAAATTATTAAAACTCAAATTAAGATGTTGGACATTGGTATTGGAAAAATCCAGTCTGCGAAGATCGCTTATATTATTATCAGCAAGACCAATTCTTGTTATGGTAGGAGCAAGTGTGAGGTCAAATGATTCAAGGTGGTTTTCATAAAGATTCAGTGTGGTTACTTCGGGGTCCACATCCAAAAGTTCTCCACCAATATTATGCAAAAATTTGCAGGAGAATGAATAATTTTTTTGATCGTCCCAAATCGAGCTTTCAAAGGATTGGGGATAAATTTTCGTGGTTAGAAATATCTTTTCGTTTTTCATAACAGTTGATTTTAAATGATGCACAAATGTACGATGAATAATTGAAACAAACAACAATCCCCCAAAAAAATTTCTTTGGGGGATTGTTGTTCAACCTTTTAAAAATGAATATGCAACATGAATATCATAAAAATCTTTGAATTGTTTGGGATTTATTAAGATGTTCGGAAATAGTTTTTTCAAGTCGTTTTCGATTCTATGTGATACAAAGACTGCTTCGATATGTTCTGGAAACACAAAATCTTTTGGGAAATTATCTTCAGCATTAAAAACATCGTAAAGGTTTACATATTTCAAACCTTTTGGGCATAGATTATTAGAACAAAGTTTTACAAAGGTTATCACTTCTGTATCCAAATATTGCAGACTTTCTGGTAGGGTTGTTTTATCGTCAAAATCAATATATTCTAAATTTGTTTTGATAGAGAGGGCTTTCAGATTTGAAAGCAGATGAAAGTTTTTAATATTTTTCAGATTTTTGATAAAATCCATCTGTAAAATTTCCAATGTCTTTGGTAACATTTCGCAGTCCAACTCTTCGATATTAGTAACGCTCAAATCTAAATGTTTGAGATTACTATTTGTAAAGTTTGGAAGCCCTGTGTGGTTTCTCATCAAAAATGTTTCAACGGTTGGGGGAACTTGAAAATCTTTTGATATTTGGATATAACCTTCACCAATCAAATCTATTGTCTGCAAATTATTTGGCAGCATATTTTTTCTTTGAAATTGATTCAATATTTTAAACTGGGTGGTCAATTTTTTCAGATTATTTGGAAGCGTATTATCTTCCCCTATTTCGCCGTCCAAAAACACCTCCCTAATATGTAATCTCAATTCTTTAAGGTTAGTGAGTTTATTTAAATTCTTGATTTCTGTGACATTATAAACCCGCAAAACTTCCAACCCCTCTGGCAGCATTTCGCCGTCCAACTCCCCAGCACCAGCATAATGATAATCTACATTTAATCTTTTAATGTTTGTTTCTTTTATATTGAGTTTTATAAAAGGATTTCCATATTGTTCAGACAGGCTTAGGATTTCTACTGTATCAGGGATCACAATATCCAAAGCAGTTGAAAGATTGCTTGGAAGAAAAATCTTTTTAACTTCTTTAGGAAATTGATTAAGGTTTGCCTCAATGGATTGAAACACCATATCTCCATTTGAAAAAAATGAAAAGCTTTTTTCACGTTCATTGTAAAATTCGTTAGCGTTGACTTTAAAATTCAGAAACATATTTTTTTCGCTCATGGTTAAATTTTTTTTGTGGTACAAATGTACGATGAATAATTGAAACAAACAACATATCCCCCAAAAAAAATATTTTCTTTGGGGGATGTTATATTATTTTTCAATTGAAATATGGGATAACCAAATCTTCGGGGTTAATTTCAATCCCTCCGAAACGCTCTTCGAATATAATCTTATCTTCTAAAGACAACATTGGTGCATTAACCGTTTGAATGTTTTTTGGGAATTTGAAACCTTCGTATTCGTTATTATTAAGAAAATGGCCAAGGTCGACCAATGTCACACATTTCAGGTTTTGTGGACATTTATTTGCCATACAAAGTTCCACAAAGACTTTAAAATAGCATTCCAGATATTCCAAGTTTTCTGGTAGTGTTATTCCGCCGTCCACCAACAAATAATCAACCATACTACACCATATTTTCAATGCCTTGAGATTGGGAAGCACGTTCAAATTTTTAATTGGTTTCTTTGGCAGATACTGTAAGAATTTCAATGTCTCCAAACTCTCTGGCAGCATTTCGCCGTCCAACCCCTCACCATTTAAACTACTATGGTCCAATTCCAAATGTTTAACATTACTATTTTTATAGTCAATTTTTAAATTGTTTCCACCCCAAGCATTCCGTCCTTTCTGATAGGCAGTTGCTTTAAAGGTTTCCACACTGGCAGGGATTTTATATTCTTCTGAAAATTCTTCTTTGGGTAAATCTTTATTTATTTTTATCTCCATTTCTTTCAGGTTCATTGGCAGGAGATTTTTCTTTTGGATTTCCTTGATGACGTTGTAGGGTGCGCTCAATGAAAGCAAACCTTCGGGCAGGCCACCATCTTCGATTTTTGTTTCAGTGTTGATTTTCAGCCTCACCAAATGTTTTAGCACATGAAGATTTTTTACGGTATTCACATTCCAAATTTCCAGCTCTTCCAACCCCTCTGGCAGCATTTCGCCGTCCAACCGACAAAAATGAAAGAATTTATAGATATAAGAAAATTCCAACACCTTAATTTTCGTATCTTTCAGATTAAGGGTTTCAAATGGATTAAACTCTTGCTCTTTAAGGATAAGAGTTTTTACTGTTTTAGGAAAGTTTATATCATAGAATGTATTTTGTGACCGTCCGATATGAACGGTGTCTATTCCTTTTGGAAAATCTTCTGCTTCATATTTGATTGTCCTAATGGTATAACAGCTAAAGTCAGGTACCTTAAATGTTTTTTCGCTCATAGTTAAAATTTTTGGTTGTTAAGTTAAATTCGCAGCAGCAATGCGCTATTGCGTGGCAAAGATAAAAACAATTTTTGAAACAAACAACATATCCCCCAAAAAAAATATTTTCTTTGGGGAATGTTTTTAAATTGGAATCACTTCTACAATATCGTGGTCTGTTTCTTGCCTTTTGAACTTATAAACAAACCCGTCATTGGTTCTTGTACTGTATGAGTGATCTTGAAAAGGGTTTCCTTCCGCATCTTTAACATATCTAACCAGATGTTCCAAGTAGGTGTAATTACGCCAAGGAATCGGTGCCACATATTCCAATGTAAAGCCGTGTGAGCTGATTAGAATATCACCTTTTTTGCATTTGCTTAAATCAATTGCCATAGTTAATGGTTTTTTAAAAATGAATGTTAAAATATTTTAATCCATGCTCATCAGGACTCTTGTGGGAGAAATTTCTGATACCACATAGAAGCCGTATTTGTTTTTCAATATCTGTGCGAGTTTCGGATTGATAACATCCACTTCGATTTTAAACTCTCCGTCTTCGTATGCTTCTTTTTGGAAGCGGTATTCTGAAATGGCATTTTTTATCAGGGTGTTTGAGAGACCCATATTTTGATAGCTGCTGTCAATGGCAATATCGAAAGAGAATTTTTCACTGTCGTCGCTGACCCATAGTCCACCAATGACTTTCTTATTCTCCACATCCAGCAATATGCCAGTCAAGTTTTTATCTCTCAATATTGTAACCTGTTCATTTTTTGCAATCTTTTCCGCTTCATTCGCTACCTCATATTCATCGAGGTTATAATCCTCAAATGAATCGTCGTCACCATAATGAAGGTAAACATATTTGTTTTGGGGGTTTTCGTCAAGGCTTTTAGCCACCTGTTCTTTTATAAAATTGTTTGGTTTCATGTTATTGAATTTATATTTTATTTTCAGGGTCGGAACCAAGAAGGAAGTTTTTTTGTGGCACAAAGATAAACAAAAAATAACAGAAATAACAAAAAAAGCACCCAAAAAATAACATATTTTTTCTTTGGGTGCGTATCTTATTGATTATCAGTCAGATATAATCTATTGATTATCAATGGTCTCCTGTTGGGATATTCTTTCACAAATTTCTTCAAAGACTTTTTGTTCGTCAAAACGTACTTCGACGTTTGGCCCCATGAATTTGTAGAAGTCAAAAATGGTTTCTTCGTCCAGAAGGACATAGACGGTGTGGTCTGTTGGGAAAGTTATGTTTTCGACTTCGCCGAATATGGTTCCCCCGAGATCAAGATAGATGAGGTTTGGGGGGAAGGTGACATTTTTGAAAACGTCGAAGGTACTAATTGACATATCAATTGCCAAAATTCCCTCCCCAAAGATTCCGCCGTCCACCCCTTCGCCGTCCACCCTACAACCATCATAAGAACCTATTTCAGAAATATCCAATAGAAGGACATTATCATGGACTTTGGGGATGGTGGAAATATAACTGCTATTAAGGAATATCTTCTCTATGCTTTCATCCAATAGCATCGGAAGGTGGTCATCGGTGAAAGGGGATTCATATTCTTTCGCACCATTTCCATCGGGGTTTTTTTCAAACGGGTCAACAACACGCAGGGTGTTTTGGTCGTGGAAGTATTTCTTTTGAAGTTTTTCGAATATTGTCATAGGTTTTGTTTTTATTCAGTGAATAGTATGATTTCTCCAGTCGGCAAGTGGATATATTTGCCGTTTTCAATTGAAGGAATAAATTGGTTCTTATCCTTCAGGGTGACATAGGGTACGACCTTATCCTTGCTATGAAGCAATTCCGCAACCTGCATGGTCTGTGGTGTGAAATCCTTATCCCAAGGGGACAGGAAATTCACTTCTAATCCCAACGAACGGGCCTCCTTTATAAGCGTTTGCTGCTCTTTGGTAAAGAACGCATCTTCTATTTCCGAAATGTCTTCCAAATCCCTGTGGAGGAAAGCGAGAACTGCCAGTTTAACGCTGAAATAACCTTCCTTCTTGTTGGATTCCCACAGATAATACGAATACGCTTTCCAGACCCGCTCATTGAAATTCTCGTTCTTCTTTGATGATTTAAAAAATGATAGCATAGGTTATTGTTTTTAAAAAATGAATTTTTGCAGCCCCCCTTTTTCGCCGTCCAACACCCCAACAACAGGATAAGAAATATTATCTATAAGAGAAATTCCCCTATAAGAAATATCATCGTAATAGATTCCAGAATCCCATACAATATCATAATAGATTCTAACAACACCGTCAATGGATTCCTCAACAGCATTAATATCCCTTATAGGAACGAATACGTATGGCCTTTCATTTGAAATGCCATAGATATAATCCAGTTGTTTCTTGCTGAAAACAAGGCATTCATAATCCATAGGCGATATGGAAAGATTCCATTCGGGAATTTTACCGCTCCTGTATCCGACATAGGATTCCCAAGATTCCCTTGTAAAATAATCCCTTCGCCTTATTCCCTTAAGGTACATTTTTATTCTTCTTAACATCTTCAAGCGCATTTATAAATTGAATTGAAAGAGCATCCAAATGGTCGCGGAGTTCGCAAAGAGCAGGGATTTCCCTATGAATAAATTCATCAAAAGGCAAACCACCACGCGACTCGTTCTTAAACAGGATGTGTAACGCAGACAAAGCATTCTCATAACACTGGTCGGCATCGTATAACTTCATTCTGATATTGTTCAATTCCTCTGTCGTCATCATATAATACTTTTTAAGATTTCAAAACATAATTCATCTGGAATCCTTGAACGCTCATAGGAACCCTTTTTACCTTGTGTACCTGTCTTGCTGCCACGGGGCGCTGCCTCATGGTGGCAGGATTTGTTTCCATTCTTGCATACAGGCTTCGGAACCCACGTCTTGCTGTTTGTCCAAATGTCGGTAGGCTTCGCACGCTTGTCACCATATTGGCAATACCATATCGTGTGACGATTGAAGTCCTGCATGAAAGGCATCTTCCGAAGCATACCCCTTGGATTCTCAATAAAGAAAACCATGTCTGGATTTATCTCCAACCAATGCTTTATCAAAGATATGAAATGCTGATTCACATTGTCACACTTCCGAGCATAATCACTCTTAGGCTCCACACCATCCCTGTGCGTGGAAATAGCAGCGATACTATATGTGGTGCAATCAGGGGATGCCCAAACCACATCGGGGATGAAAGGGACATCAGATGTTTTCAATTCCCCAATATCAATGGATAAATTGATGCCAGCAAAAGGCTGCCAATCCACAGAGAAAACATTCATACCCAAAGATTCAGCAGCCCTGCCAATAGACCTGCTGCCAGCAAACAATTCCAAAACATTTTTTTCTTTTTTCATATCTCAAAGTGATTTAGTTTTTAGATGCACAATGGCGCACAAAGATAAGGCAAATAAATTTACTGTGCAAGTTTTTTTAAAATATTTTTAAGGATTTTATTGTGTCCAAAAATTGTCTTTGGGGAAAACAATCTGTAAAATGTAAATAGGGATTTGGCTTTGGGGGATATTTCCAATCATAAAAAATAAAAAATTTGGCTTTGGGGGATACCTCGGATTCCCTTGTGTCCAAAAATTGTCTTTGGGGGGATACTTCGTATTTGCTTGTGTCCAAAAATTGTCTTTGGGGAAAACAATCTGTAAAATGTAAATAGGAATTTGGCTTTGGGGATATTTCTAATTATAAAAAATAAAAAATTTGTAAAATGTAAAAGGGGATTTGGCTTTGGGGGGATATAAAATATCTGTCCAAGAGTGACCCCAAAGAAAATTTTTTTCCCAAACCAATCCCCAAAACCCCTAATCCCCTATGGCCCTGAACTGTCCAATCATCATACATAACAATACATTTACATACGAATACGATAAAAAAACCCCAGAGGAATATGGTTATTATCTTCTGGGGGATTGTGGTTAATCCAATTCTCTCATAATTTTGTCCAATTCTACTATACACATATCAATTCCTTTATTGATTCCGATTTTATGTATCCTGTTTTCTGGGTCGGAAGTTTCATCAAAATCTTCCATTTTAATTTCGCGTTTTAATTTTTTGAATATGTTTTTTAACCTTGTCAGAGTCAGTGTTTCATCAAATCTATTACCGCTCCATCTTCCACTCAATTCTTCATTTTCCATTAAAGGTTCCTCCAACTCTTCTGGGTATTTTGGTTTTACGTTCTGGATATAATCGTTAACTGCTTCTTCGAGGGAATCGAATGAATATTTTGATTCAGCATAATCTGAAGACTCTGGTTCATATCTTGTCTGTGGGCTTACTATTGTATAGGAGTATGCGAAAACAGGGCCATCTTTGAAGAATATAATATCTGGGTCGTAATCGTAATTGTGGAGGGTGGACGGCGATTGTTTGAATTTTACGGGTTCCAGTCCGATTGCGTGATTCCCAAAAGCAGATTTATTTGGCCAATTGGTAACGATGTGATATTTGTCCAAGAGGTTAAACTTGGAAAATGTTCTGGTTGCATCTTGTATGAAATCTTTGTATTCTTCTCTTGAATTTCCCATAAGTAAATTTTTTTTTTTAATATAAATATTAGACAACCCCCAAAAGAAAAATCTGGTCAATCTTCTGGGGGTTCATATTCGTCCAACTTCGCATAATCATTAATTGCTTCTTCGAGGGAATCAAATGTTTTGTCCGATTCCACGTATTCACAAAATTCTGGTTCATCCCATGTCGCTGGGCTACAATATGTGTAGACGTACATGAAGCCATCTTCCGTCTGGAAGAATACTGTATCTGGGTGATATTCGTAGTTGGGTAGGGTGTGTGGTTGATTTCCAAATTTAGGAGGCTCCAGTCCGATAGCAAATGTCCAATCGTTTTTATCTGGCCATTCGATTACGATGTCATATTTGTCCGAGAGTTTTGTTTGGACAAATAACCCTATGGCAGCTTCTGTAAATTCCTGTTGGTTGTCGAATAGTTGTGGCATGGGTTTAGGTTTTTATTTAGATTGCATGGTTCATGGCTGCGCCCCTGACGCACTCTTCCAGGGTGTCATAATCTTGTTGTGGGGTTGAATAATTGTACAAAATCTTGTCACCAGAACCACCCAGTATTAGGTAACTGTACATAAACTTTCCATCCCGCTTAAAGAATATTACTGATGGGGGTTCAAAAAAGTATGCGTCTTTCTTGACAAGACCTATTCCTTCTGGGTGTATTAGTTCGTCCTTACCTTTCCAATTGGATACGATTTTGTATCTGGCCAATACCCCAAGGGAGGAGAATATTTTATTGTAATCTTGCATGGTAGTTTTTTTTAAATTTTTCAATTATATTTTATGTCCAAAGGTCGAAGTATTTTCATGTAACATTCATTCACACATTCTTCGAGGGAATCGAACCCCACCTCACTGTCCAAGTATTTGTAACCGCTCCCAAGACTGTCCAAAACCACTGCACAGAAACTGTACATAAACTTCCCATTTCTTTTAAAGAAGATTACCTCTGGGGGGTATTGTTCTTCTCCCTTTTTGACAAGTCCTATTGCTTCTGTGTGGAGGGGATCTTTATTTGTCCGATCATATACGACATTATATCTGTCCAGGATTCCAAGGGAGGAGAATATTTCTTTGTGGGATTTGGACGGCGAAATACGAGAAAACATTTTGAGAGTTATTATCACCATTAAAAAAATAAGTGCTAATGCAAACGGAATCCAAAGGGGTGATATTAGCCAAAGCCAAGACCAATCAATATAATTGTTTAGTTCAAGTAGAAAGAAAGCAACGAATAAGACTATAATTGGAATAGTCAAGTTAATTTTGATTTGTTTACTGGTAGTGTTTATCATAGTTTGTTCAATTTAATCTTTTATGAGAAATGATTCGGACAAGAGTTCATTGAGCCTGTCATAAATGATCTCCAATTTGAGATGGTGTGGATGGTTGTTATATTCGTCTTTCTTTTGGAGATATTCTTTTTCGGTGAAATTACCGTCTGCTCCCATGTGTTTCATCTCTTCCACGAAATATTTCATGTCTTTTAATTCTTTTTCTATGATGGTTTTCATGTGTTGGACGGCGGAAATAAGGGTGGTGGAATTTATTATGTCCAGCATCTCCCCCATTTTCGCACCCTGCATGGCCAAGACCTTTTCCTTTGCGATTTCCATTGCCTTGTCTTCTGTATCAACACATCCTTCCCGTGCTTTCATAAAATCGTTGAATATTTCTTCCAGGAAATAAGGTCTATCATATTTTCTGTTGTATACGATATTTCTCCAATTTGGACTATGGATTCTGAAATATATGCAAAGGTCTTTTTTTCCTATTGTTATGATTTCGATGTTTGGTTTGGTGTAGGTTGTAATTGCTACAGAGAAATTATTTTCATAGCTGGTGTAGGAGATATTATTTTTGTCCAACAGTGATTTTATTTTTTCTACTGTCTCTTGGAAGAAGGTTTGTTGCATGGACGGCGAAATTTAGTGGTTTTTTTGTTTAGATTTGAAATAACTTTCCAAGAGTAGTTACTTTCCTGTACACAATCGGTTGTGATTTAACTTCTGGTAATTGTACATAGATTGTGGTCGAAGCAGGATATGCTTTTAAGTAATATTGTTGTGCTTCGATAGCCACAAGATTATTTTTGGTTTTATCCACTACAACAACTTCTTCTTTTTCCGTCGTACCGTCAAAAATGTCTTGGAGGATATAGTATCTATTATCTTCACTGGAATCCACATCAGACGGAATATCATTGGAACCCATCTCCCTCAAAATATCCTCGACAGTGTATATCCCCTGTGGGGTATTCCCTTGGGGATAGACCTTCAAATCTGGCCGAAGGAATTGGAATGCTGGATGCTCCCAAACAAGGGCACCGCTATTTGTCCGTTCTGCAATCGGGATGAGTTCGTATTCGGACTCATTGCGGAACTGCTCATCCAGCCCATCCTCTTGCTTTGGGGGGGATACAAATTCGCCGTCCAACTTCCGCTTAATAATAACAAATGTAGTGCTCATGGTTTGTGTTGTTTAATGTCCATCAATATGTTACTGTGTAACAATACGCTAATGCGCAACAATACGCTACTGCGTACAAAGATACGACAATTTGTCCAGTGGGAAAAACTTTTTGGGGTTTTTTTTAAAGGTTTTCAAGTTGTTTGTTTGCATCGTTTGTACACAAGCGCACTTGTCCGACAAAGTTTTTGAAGGCTTGTTCCAAAGAAAATTCGTTTACATTATTTTCTTGCCAATTCCCTGACTCGATTATATTTTTTGTAGTTAAAATATAAAAGCTGACTTTATCTAAACCAACAGTAATTAAAATATTAAAATAATCAATTTTTGCATAATATTGTTTTTTTGAAAAACTGTCTTCAATCTCGAATTTCAGTCCCTCCTGATTTAAGAGGGATTCTACTTTATTTAAAAGTTTTTTGTTTTCCATGTTCAAGTCTTTTTATTAATTTGTGTAATTTTTTAAGTCCATGTCCAAGGAATCATATCGGATACAATTATAGTCGCAGATTTCTTTTATTTTGATTAGATTTTCTTTAATCAAAGAAAATGCGTTGTAGTATGATTCAAATTGCCCCAAAAAGTGATTCAAGATTCTGTCCAAAGAAGGTGCGTGTATATTTTTTGGATCCCAAACTGTTGCGCTGATTCTATTACCAGTGTTGCTAAGGATACAAAAAGATATTTCTCCATTTGGAAAAACATAAATAACAGGTTTGAAGTAGTTATTTTTTATGTGGTAGGTTATGTTATTTCCTTCCACCTTTTCAAATTCTATTTCTCTTTCGGTTAATATTGATTCTATTGTTGTGGACGGCGAAATAGGTTGTGAGTGGAGTGAATTGGACGGCGAAATAGGGGCAGTGGATTCTGGGGGAGCGGATTCACCAGACCTTTTCTGCATCTCCAAATACAGGTTGAATTTATTTGAATGCTTTTGAATTTGATCCAAGAAACTGTCCAAAACATCATCAAATTGGTTTTTGAAGGTGTCGTTAAACCTCATCCAATATGAACTAAACAAGCAAAAATCTGTGTAGGGGATGTTTATGTACAACTTGGCTTCCTTATCCGCTTTAGAAAAAACTATAATCCCCTCAAGGGAATAACCCTGAATAAGGTAATCAATTTTTTCGTGGTTCTCAAATCTTTTTACAAATTTGATGTTCCGTGCTTTAAGTGTTGATTCAAAAAGTTCTGTCATGTTATTTTTTTTGTTTTAATTTGTTGTGGGTTGGTTTTCCAAATACCTGTTGAATCTATTTGAATAGTTTTGAATTATATCCAAGAAATTGTCCAAAATATCCCCAAAGCGATTACTGAAACTGTCTTTAAACTGCATCCAATGTGAACTAAACACGTGTAAACTTGTGTGGGGGATGTTTATGTACAACTTGGTTTCCTTCATTTCTTTGGAAACAACGATAATCCCCTCAAGGGAATAACCCTGAATAAGGTAATCAATTTTTTCATCGTTCTCAAATCTTTTTACAAATTTGATGTTCCGTGTTTCAAGTGCTGATTCGAAAGTTTCTGTCATGTTATTTTTTTTAGTGTCCAACAATACGCTGCTGCGTACAAAGGTACGACAATTTGTCCAATGGGAAAAACTTTTTTTTAATTATCTTCCGAGTTATATCTTAATCTATTTAAACTCATATCCAAACAACCATAATTAATTCCTTCATCATCGCAGAGTTCTTTTATTTCGGCCAACTTCGCTTCTATTAATGACAAAGTTTTGGTATATGATTCAATCTGTCTAATAAAGTTGTCCAAGATCTTGTCGAAGTTTTCTTCATCAGTAGACCTGTAGTAAGGGATATAAATTTGTTTAAAAGTTGGCTTTGCCAGCATGGTAAAAGAGATTCTTTTACCGTTAGAACCAATGTTTATATATGCGACCAAATAATCATTGGACATCTCATAAAGACTATCAGATACGTGTTTAAATCCTTTTTCTTCAAAGATGGTTTTTGGGGTGGACGGCGAAAAGGGTTGCGGTGAAATAGGGGCAGGGGGAGGAGTGGTTTTGGCTCCCATATATTCTTTGAAACGGTTGGAATGTGCTTCTAATTGATGCACAAACTCATCTAAAAGGCTTTCAAATGGAGCCAGAAAATCCTTATTAATTATGACCCAATGTGAACTATAAATCTGAAAGTTCGCATAGGGAATGTTTATAAAGAATTTGGCTGATTCATCGGAGTCGGACAACCAAATAATCCCCTCAAGGGAATCACTAAGGATTTTATATTCGCTTATCCCCTTATTCTCAAGAGATTTGGTGAACTTAATATTCCGTGCTTTAAGTGTTGATTCGAAAAGTTCTGTCATTGTTTTAATTTTTTTCAAAGTTGTTTGATGTTGATATGAAATCTTCATAGTCCAAATCATAAGATTTAAAAATGAAATTGATTTCACTTAATTTATCTTTGACTTTAAAGAAGCACTCGGCCAATTTCTTTGTTTGGGAAACAAATTCATCCAAAACATCTTCAAATGTGTTTTCATCCAATTCTTGTAACCAAACCAAAGGATCAACAAGTTCCTGATACATTTGGGGTATTCTGGTGTAAAAGTTCGCGTCTGTACCCTGTTCATCAAATTCCAGTTGAACAAATGTGTCCAACATGGATGTGATGTACAATTTATACACCCTTTGGTTTTCATCTGAATAGGTTTTAGTATAACCTATTTCCCGTCCTTTCAGAAGGGATTCAATATCAACTTGTGGTTTGTTATTTTCCATGTTGTTTTTCGTTTTAAATTCTGATTGAATATGTTCCCAGTTCCTCAAGGCAGACAAACAAACATCCGTCCACCTCCCTTTCCATTCTCCTGTGATGGTGTCCAAAGACCCATAGTTTTGGCTTATGTATTTCAAACATCTCCTGGAGGATTTGTGTGGTGGTTGATTTATCCTTGTATCCAAAAAATAATTCTACTATACTCTGTGGTGCATTGTGGGTCAGGAGGGTGGACGGCGAAATGGATTCGTATTGTGTAATGGCTTCCATCCCCTCCGCATAGGTCAACTCCTCCTCTCTGAACCAATCAAACCCCTCAATACGATGTGATTTGTCTATAGAAGCAGCTCCCCGAACACAAAATATGTCCAATTCGGGATTGTATGAGAAATTGCCCTCACCCAAAAGAAAACGATAGGGAATGTAATCATGGTTGCCCATCACAATATGATGGCGGTCTGTTTTATTGTTTGACCAATGTTCCCATTCATACCTGAATCCGAAATCACCGACACAATAGGTTTCTGCCTCTGGGTGGAGGCTGCTGATAATCTGGTAGTATCTGTCCAATTTACCGTGGACATCCCCTATGAATGTTACATTTTTGGCCATGTAATTCAAATTTTAATTAACGTGCAAATGTACAACAATTTGTCCAATAAAACAAATATTTTATGAAGGAAAGTCAAGAACAGTTGTTTCGGCGGTGCTATTGAACGAAAACAATTCCAATGCAATGTCTGTATGTTTTTCGCTTGGTTTGATGAATGTGTATTCCCTCCGCGAATTGTCCAACAGGATTACGCCGTCCAAAAACTGGTCAACAGTAAAAGACCCTTTCTTGAACAAGGGGTTCCAATAAAGACGTTTGGGATCGTCCAAAAGGTCAATGGTAAATCTCTTCAACAATCCTTCATATAAAAATATCTTTTCTTCAGAAGCTGGTGTGGGATCAGGGTTTTGCAGATAATGGTTCCTTGAAAAAAATCCAGATATAGTGTAATAATATTCTTCTCTGTACACACCCTCTGAAATATCTTTGGGGTCTATGATAGAATTTTTTGTGACAATATCTATCATATCTTTTGTCTTGATTGGGGGTTGGACGGCGGAAATGGCATTTTTGAATATGTTTTCAAAGGTGAAAAGGCTTTCATTCTCATGGAAATAAACTGAAAAAATCTCCATGTCACGGAAGCTATAATTTTTTCTCAACCTTACATATTCCTTTGTCTTGTTGTCCATGAATACGAAGTGGTTGGACGGCCAATCTGGGACACAGGAAAATCTGCAAACCGCTTCATATTTCTCCCGCCAGTAGTCAGACCCCTCATCCGTTTCCATGTAGATAAGATCGCCTGTAAGTTGTGTCAGTGTTGAAGGAAGCCTTTTCGGTTCAAAATAACCCACAGCTTTTTTAATCCATTCATCCGCACCCAAATTGCAAGCAATTTCAATAAAATGATTTTTCATGTTTCTTTATTTTAGGATATGTTTTTTGGGGGATGTGGCGAACCACACCCCCCCAAGACAGATTAATCTGCCATCAATTCATCAACAGTTATCAGGTTTCGGATGTAAGCGTATTGCTTTTCAAACGGACGGGAATCAAACAGTTGTTTTACTTCCTCTTCTGTCTTATCCGAAAAATGTTTGTACAAATTACTGTCTGGTCGGCCATAGAAATCTTTGAACAAATCGTCCCCCAGCATTTTAGGCATTAACAGTATCGGTTCAATGATTGATTCGACGGTGAAACCTACAACAACTGCCCTGTCAAAAGCATTCATGTTGAAGGTTACGGTGTTGGACGGCGAAGCATTGAGAACCGTTTCCAGATATTCAGAGTTGAACCCAATAACAAGTGGTTCGTCACCCGAATAAGCATTCAATTTCACATCTGTCCAAGCGTATGTAGGTGTCTCGTTTGGGGTTAAACCAGTACCGTTATCCTGTCCAACAACACAAATAGTGTCCTTGTAGAAATGAAGGCTGATGTTCTTTGTAATCTTGTTGATTGCAGGATCTACAGCTTTGATTGCATCCAAAAGAGGTTGTTTGTCGAGGATAACAGAAAATTTGAATTTTTGGGGGATTACGTGTTCAAAACCTACCCGCGTAGCCTCTTCATCCAAAAAGAACAAACGAAACTCCTCCGACTGGATTATGATATATTTGCCGACCTTTTCAAACATAAGGTAGTCAAAACTTTTTGCCGCCCATTCCCTGACAATAGGGATTAAGTAACTTGGCACCAAAAAGCCGCTGTCACCAGAGTACGAACTGATTTCCTGTTTCGTGTACTTCAGTTTGTGTGCATCTGTCACAAAGGTGACAAGCTCCCCACCCTTGCATTCAAAATAATGCCCTTTAAGGTGTGGTCTAAGGTCGTCCGTTGCAGCAAAATCCTCGCTTGAATCCAGAATTACCGAAAGGGATTTTTTGTCCAAGTTGAAGTACGTGGTGTTATCGGAAGTTCGCTTTGGAACTTGAAAGTCAATTTCCTTGCTGGGTTTCACCAAAGAAACTTGAACCAGACCGTTTATCAAGGTCACTTTTTCGCCGTCCACCACAATCTCAAACTCTTTCTTAACACTCTTCATGGCATTCTCAAATACATCGTAATCCAGTGATACACTCAAACTACTCACATCGGTCAAGATTCGCATATTGTGTACAATACATTGAAAGAATCTGTTTGTGGATAATCCCTGAATAGAGAATCTTACATCTCCGTTATGGAAATCGGTAATTTCAATTTGCAGGGTATGAGAAAGACGTTTCTCCCCACAATTTTTGCGGAATTTTTTCAGGCTGTCAAGGACAGGTTTGATTTGTTTGGACTCAAAGAAAAATGTTGTCATTGTTGTTTGTTTAATGAATGAATTGATGATGCAAATGTACAGAGAAAAAATTGGACGGCGAAAGTTTTTTGGGGTTTTTTTTAATCGAAGTTGAAAATAATTTTGGGGAGATTTTTGTCGTCACATATCCTGTCAATTTCTCTCATCTTATTTTGAATGTCTGTGAAATAAGAGTGCAGACTTGAGTAGTGAGCACAGAATGCAAAGATGTTATTTTGCAGGGGTTCTTGTATTTTAGCTGAATCCCAACAGCTTGCATATATTGTCCGAGGTTTTGTTTCAAGGCCATTCAACTGATTAGTGACAATAAAGCAGCGAACATAGGTTGATTCCTTGTCGTACCTGTAAGCTACTATATAAGCATTAAAGAATTTGTGTGGCCTTTCAGTTTCAATCACAAACCTGCAATCTATATCAGATTCGATTAAGTTAAATTTTAGGTCGTAGCTGGCCATCAAATCTTTGAGGCCAACGATTTCATTCCTGATTTCTTCCAGATTTTTCATGTTGATGTTTGTTTAATGAATTGATGATGCAAATTTACAACAAATCCCCCAAAGGACAAAACTTTTTTCCATTTTTTTTCAAAAAAAAACGGGGCGGACAACATTTCGCCGTCCACCCCAACAAAAAAACAAACAATCAAACAATTATATATCTTATATTGTGAACAACTTAATATCACTTCAAAAGATTTTCAGATTTTTCCAAAAGATCATCCCCAGTACGTTTAAAAAAAATCAAAGATAATATTGCACCTGCCAAAAGAATCACATTGTAATTCACACCAAAAAGCCGTCCAACAGGAGAAACAAATGCTTTAACCAATTCCCCCAAAGGATTTTTTAGGTTGGATATGAACAACAAGGCCAAAAGAACACCTGCCAGAACAACACCCTCCGCATAGGACGCCAAACCTTTTTGCTTGGCGCCCTGCGACATCTGATATAATTTCTTGCTGCTGCTATCCATGATTTTTTATTTGAATGTGTACATGGTCTTTTGTCCAGGCTTCCAGAGGTGGACGGCGGAATCAGTATAGACAAATATAGGGGAGATAAATGCTTCGGTAATGTGTCCATCATCCCCAAAACCAATTACCTGCAATTCCTTTTTGTCCATATCGTATGATGCCTTATAGACATTTGAATACCCCTCACAATTTGTACAAGTGCCAAAGGTGTGGCAGGAATATGTGGGCAGGCAGGTTTTGGGTTTGGACAAGATTTGTTCGTTTCCATTTATCCAGAAATGAAATTCGTTTTGGGTCTGCTCAAACTCATAGCATTTGAACAGCCAAATTAGGGAATCATTTCGGAAGACCGTAATCTGGAAATACAGCATCCCCGAATTGTCCACATACTTTGTGGCCACGAAATAGTCTGCATCAGGCAGCTTGTCGGCCTCGTAATAGGTGGCATTATACTGTCCAAACAGGGATGTGGTGGCGAAGAGAAATGTTGCAATTGCAACACAAAATAGGAAAAGAATTTTTTTCATGGTTTGATTTCTTTTAGAGTGCAAGAATGTGGTTTGTGTCGTTTATCAGATTGCATCCAAATTCACTTAAAGAATAGGAAACACCGCGCACAACGACTTTACCAAATTCGTAGGTTGTTGAATCGGTTTTTCTAATTGCTGGTATTTTGTCTGAATACACAACCTTGATTTTATTTTCATCGCAGAATTTGATGAAGGCAAGTTGGTTTTGGGAGTGGACGGCGTTTTTCACGTATGAAATTACGTCACCCACTTCATTCCCAACAATCTCCCGCATTTTTTCTTCCAACCTTCTTTTGGGAATGGTGGTGTTGCGCTTTGTCCAAGCGATGTATAGCTCCAGCAGGTATTTTCGTTCGGCGTTAGTCATTGTTGAAGTGTTGGTTTAGGTTGAAAATGTGGACGAAGACGCTGTCTTTGTAGTCTTCACTTGTTTCTGCATATTCCACCAGTTCTTTTGTGGTTTCAAATTCAAGACCTTGCTCTAATTCAATCAGTTCTTCAAGGCCAGGTCCAATTGTTTCTTCTAAGAAGAGATAAACTTCCCAAACTGCTTCTTTGATTTGTTCTTCTGTCATTGTTTGTTTGTTTTTGTTTGTGATGCAAATGTACAACCAATTTTTGAATTGTCCAAACAATTATTTATTTTTTTGTAAAAATTGTTGGACCCTCAAAACTGACATATAATTGTGGTTTGCCAGATGTGGGTACTGTTTTGAAATTTCAACCAGTTCGTTCTCATCATCAACAAACCGTCCAACTTCCGCCGCCACATTTTGTTTGAAATCTTCTTTTTCTGTGTCCTCCCAAAAATCAACCAGTTTGGAAACGTCATCCATAAATTGCTCATGGGAGATGGTGTCGTCAACTTTTGGGGCGGTGTTTTCTGAAAGCCATTTGTTAGCTTGTGCAATTGCTTCCTGAACTTTCGGGTCGTCCTTGTATCTTGGGTGATTCCAGTCAATTTGTCCATATAAACCAACTTGTGCAATATTGATGCCTTGACTGTCAGCATTATCATCGAAAAAGCCGTCCACAAAGACCACTTCATAGATTGGAGACCAAGTAACTTCTTTTAATTTTCTCATGTTTGAATTTTTTTTGTTTGTGATGCAAATGTACAACAGGTTTCCCAAAGAAAAAAATTTTTTGGTTATTTTTTTAATCAGGTTCAACAAATGGTATTGTGTTTTCGTCCAAGAAGAGATCACGTTCACTTAGAAGGTTTAATTTTTGGTTTGGGGGGTTGGACGGCGAAATAAGGAAGGCAGCGGTTTCTTCATCGTCAATGGAGAAGTAACTTGCAATTTCCCCAAACAAATTGTCCAAGGTCGTGCTGTTCAAACCGCTGCTCATGTAGCATCCAGTCTGCCTGCAATAGAGTGCGTAGTATATCATAGGATTTCCTTTCCGAATTTGAATTTAGTAGTTTGCCATTGGGTCCAACAGTTACGGCATTGCAATCGTTTGTAATTTTTAACATTGTTGGGTGTCATATTGCAAGGTTTTTCAGCTGTATTGCAGAAAGGGCATTCAGTAACATCTTCCTGCAATTTTTCCAACTCCAATGCGATTTGGAGTGGAGTGAAACCTTCGTTGATGAGAGATTCGAGAGTTGATTTTACTTTTGTCATTGTTTGTTGTTGTTTGATGAATTTGATGATTTAATGCGCAGCAGCGCACAAATGTACGACCTTTTTTTTCGCCGTCCATCAAAGCGTCTCAACAGAAGTTAAAACTTTTGTCTGACAAAAAGAAGTTCCACATTTATTACAATGCAGCTCATCCAATGTTTGATTGTAATAATCAATGACAAGCTCATCCGACCCACAGCGAGGGCATGAATTGTAATCTGTTTTATCCATGTCCCTCAAAACATTATGGACGAACTTTGTGCTGTATCCAGCAGCGAGAATTTCATTGAGTTTACTTTTAACAAAATCGGTGCTTTTCATAATCAAATCGTTGTTTGTTTAATTGATGGAACAATGCGCTGCTGCGCACAAAGATACAAACAGTAATTGAAAGTACCAAACATTAATAAAAGAAAATTGTAAATTTGTATTCCAGAGCATGAAGTTAATATATATTTTTTTCCCTTTCAGAATACAAAAAAACCTTTGCAATATATTGATTTTCAATACATTACAAAGGTTTTGCAATTTTCAGTTAAAGGTTAACTTCACGGCCAAGTTTTTCTGTTTCATCGAGCATATAATTACCAGCAGAAGAGCATATAGGTGTCTGTTCAAGGACGTAGTGTTGGACGGCGTTTTGTATCAGCTTACCAGTCTTTTCTTTGTCATGCAGGTCAAAGAGTGTCCCATAAAACGGATTCAGATAAAGGTAGCGGCAAAAAAGTTGGTATTCTACTCCAAGATATTTCGCAGGATTGGCAATCCTGTTTTCATATCCAAAACAGTTCACAGACCTCGGTGTGAAGTTTGTAAATTTCCTTGATTTTCTCCATTCAAAAACCTTCATGGATTCTGTTTCGGACATTATCATGTTTTTTCCCCGACTCAAAAAGCTGCTAAAATGAATCACAGTTCCAACATTTGTCCGTCCAAATTCTATCTCTTCAAGATTCTGAATGTCCCTGACAATATAATCGAAATCGTAATTGAAATTTTCGTTGGGGATTATTTTGGGTTTCCAAGTGCTGTTCAGGATTTGGACGGCGAAATTGGTCTTGTTGTCAATGCGCATTTCCAGTTTGATAATCTGTTCAATAAGGCTTTCAACCGCCATCGTATAGACATTGATTTGTGGGGGAACAATACCGTTCTTAAACAACCTGTTTACACGGCCTTCGCGTTGCTCCATTCTGGACGGATTCCATTTGCAGTCATAATGGACAACAGTTGAAGCTCTATGCAAGTTTGAACCTTCAGAGAGAGCATCTGTGGCAATAAGGACTTTATACTTGTCGGTATTTTTGTCCGAATTTGGGTCGAACTCCAACATGATTTCGTCCAAGGTGCTTTCGTTGCTTTGTCCATTGTAGAAAATGGTTGGATAGTGTTTGGATATGGTATTGAACAGGATTTCTTGGGTGGCATTGTATTCTGTGAACACAACAACCTTACCTTCTGTTTTCGCAATTATGTCCAACACCATCTTTATTTTTTCGCCGTCCAACCCCGCTTGCTCCATATTCCAGATAGCAAAAAGCTCATAAACAGCTTCTATATCTTTTTTCAAATCAACCCAAAAACCATCATTAACGCCGATTGGAGCGCAGCTCATGCCATTGGCATCCATCTCAACACACCCACCAAAATCCAATCTGAATTTAGATAGTGTACTAAGAAAAGCAGCAACACTACTGTCCAACAACTTCATAAGAAGTGTCTTCATAATAGCACCCAGACCAGTCTTTTCATTTCCGTCCATGTAATTGATTGCGTTATGATACGCAAACGGCATTTTTTGCAGGATATGAAGTGTTTTTCTTATTCTTTCGGAATCCAGTTCATAAGCGACCTTATTATGGACTACTTTTGGAAAATGTCCCATAAGAGCCATATCATTTGCGAAATCAGCTTCAATATCTTTTCGGGTGGTACGGAATGAAATCAGTTTCAATACACCCCCCAGTACTTCTGTGGCCCTGACCAAACCTTCTTGTAAAGTCCTGTGTTTCCAATTTTCCTGAATATGGTCTGACTTGTAATTCCAAAACCCGTTTTCATCCTGTGTAAGGTAGCGTTCAAATTTCCGCAACTCTTTTTCCGCTTTGATTGCTTCTGAAAATGCAATCGGTAAAAGTGCCATGCCAATAGAATCCATCTTGAACGGGATCAATTTGGTCATATTGAAAAGCTCCATAATGTTATTGTTCACTGGGGTCGCTGTGAGCAATATTACGTTTGGAAACTTCTGTCCAAAAAAGATGATGTCTGTCAGGGCTGCATGACTTTTATTCTTGCTGTTCCCGAACCTGTGGGCTTCATCTACAATCACAGTATCATACTGTCCAACTTTTATTTTTGCACTGGTGCAAATGGTTGCACTTGGTAGAATTTGTGACCAACTCTTTTGATTGTTTTTTGGGGCCACTACCAAAATATTTTGGCCATCCAAATTCACAGCGAGAGTAGCAGCAGTAATTGTTTTTCCCAAACCTGTTTGGTCAAAGATCAAACAACCACCATTTAAGCGAATTGTTTCCAATGCTGCTTCTATGGTCTTTTTTTGAAAATCGTATGGATTAAATCCATGAATTGTTTTAATCATTGTCTGTTTTTTTTGTGAAGCAAAGGTATGAAAAGTAATTGAATTGTCCAAGTATTGATAAAAGAAAATTGTAAGTTTGTATTCCAGAGCATGAAGTTAATATATATTTTTTTCCCTCCCAGAATACAAAAAAACCTTTATAACAAATTGAAAATCAATATATTATAAAGGTTTTTACAAAATTCATTTAGAAGTAATCTTCGTGTACAAAAATTTCAACTATTTCCAGAATTTCGCCGCAACTGCCATCGGCAACCAACTCCTCCTGAAAACTTTCAATATGATTTTCAGCATTTTCACGGGTTTCAAATAAGCGAGCACGCTGTAAATCATCAAAAGATGAAGTGCCACACAGAAATTGCCCAGTGCTCAAATTTTTAATTACAAACATTTTTTTCATTGTTTTTAATTGTTTAAGGTCAGATTAAAATGTAATCCAGAAAGAGAATTAATATAACATCTCTTCTCAATCCAGATTACATTTTTTGTCCAACAAGTGATTGATAATCAATTTGTTATTTAGTGGTAAAGGATTTTGATACTTTTCATACCTTTCCCTTCTGTTCCACTACACAAACCGCACTTTTGGCACGATGTTTTTTCCCTGTCAGCGGGGCAAGTGACCAAATTTTCATTGTCGTGCTGTTCGTTCTTTTTATAGACCATGAAGGAACGGAAACCCCTTTCAAGTGCCTCCTTTGTTTCTTCGATGCTGTGGGTTGATGCCATAAACCGTTTGCCATATTCAATGTATTTCGGTTTGTCCCATTGGTGGGTATAACCAGTATAGGCAGAACAAGCACCGCAAATTGCTTCGACCCATGAATAAGGGATAAACACCACTTCTCCGTATGTTCCAAAACGTACATATTTGCCTTGTACGGTTTTCAAAAGTTCGGTGGGTATGTTATCCGTTACTTCGGGAATAGAATCGAATGTGGGGTATTTGTTGGCAATACCTTTCAGTATTGAAGTGAAGCCCTGAAGCTGTGGAAATTTGTGTGTGTAACATTTGCCACCTTTGTAACCGTTCGTGAATGAATAGGGGCAATCCAGACAATTTTCGCCGTCCATCTTCACAAAATCAAATACCTTAAACCCTTCCACCTTGCAAAATTCATATTGCTCCTTTGAGAATGAATAATGCTGTGCAATCGGATTATTAGTCAAAGTAATTTTCCTGTTTAGGGAAAAGCCGACGGAAAAATGTAAAATGACATTTCCGTTCCTGAATGTGAATCTTTGTTTTTCCATGTGAATGAATGTTTGTTTGTTAATTGCAGCACAAAGATAAAAAAGGAAATTCAAACCACAAAACTTTTTTCAATATTTTTTTTAAGCCTGTTTTTTTGCAATACTTCCATTATTCCTACGCTATCTATTTCACATTAGCGGATATGGAAACGATCATTTCATTTCCGTCACAAAGATAAAAAATCCCCACGAAATAACCAAATATTTCATGGGGAAATTTTCAAAAAAACACCCTTCCACAGGTTAATTTTTTTTTGTATTTTTTGTGTGTGAAATTAGAAAATAAAGTATGCCGTTCTACAAAACTTACCCAAATGTAAACATCTGGTGTTTGATTCCTCCTTCTCCGACCAGCTGACTCTCAAATGAGAATGAACTCTGATCTCCATAGGCTTGGTTAGTGTTACCTAACTCTACGGTAGAACTTACCGCCAATTTTTCTAAATTTTTACTTGCATTGAAGTCCCTATCAATTTTGGTTCCACAATTGCTGCAAGCATATTGCCTTTCAG
>Ga0129333_10000242_pt1 | contig 40476 bp, 39 predicted proteins | sample CPB6_08_DNA_FD_94474 | JGI IMG/M metagenome (GOLD analysis project Ga0129333, IMG submission 94474) | Freshwater to marine salinity gradient microbial communities from Chesapeake Bay, USA - CPBay_Sum_0.6_0.8_DNA | ecosystem: Environmental > Aquatic > Marine > Coastal | place: USA: Chesapeake... | reverse complement strand
GCCCTCGCGAGACGAACCCTTCGGGCTGGCGGCCATCGAAGCGATGGCGTGCGGTGTCCCGGTCGTGGCGGCGCGCGCCGGTGGGCTCGCCGAGATTGTCGCAGGCGGCGCGGGCCGGTCCTACGCGCGCGGCGACCTCGAGGGCATGGTTGCCGCGCTCGATGCCTTGCTCAGCGATCCCACTGCGCGCGGGCTTCAGGCCGAGGATGGCATGACCCGTGTCCGAGACAGTTACGGTCCCGCGGCCCATCTTGCCGCTCTCGAGGCGCATTACGCCGACCTCATCGGTCAGGCGTAGGCATCGGGCAACCCTGGTCGCCGCTTGAATCGGCGGTGCACCCAGAGGTATTGCTCGGGCGCCAGGCCCACGGCCGCCTCCAGCTCGGCGATGAGCCGGCGGGTGTCGGCCACCGGTTCACCCGAAGGGATGCCGGCGGGTGCGGCACGGATGCGGAGCACGTAGCTGTTGTCCGGCAGTCGGTGCGCGTAGAAGGTGAGGACGGCCGCGCCGGTCAGCTCGGCCAGCCGCGGTGTGGACGTGTTCGTGATGCAGGGCTCACCGAAGAAGGGGAGGAGCTCGGACTGCGCCGTACGCTTGCCTTGATCGGGCGCGTACCACACCACCTCGCCCTCACGCAGCGCGCGGAGCAGCCCCTTGAGATCGCGCATCTCGATGGCCTGCCGCGTCCAACTCGCGCGATGATGACGCAGAAAATTCGCGAGCACCGGGTTGTTTGGATCGCGGTAGAGGCAGGAGAGAGGAGTGGCCAGCGTGAGCATCCGTCCGGTGATCTCGAGGGTGGTGAAGTGACCTGAGACAAGCAGCACGCCCTTGCCGCGAGCGGCTGCCGCGTGGAGCAATTCCAGCCCCTCGATCCTATGCGGGGGCAGGGCGTCGGTCGAGCGCCACCAGCAACGCGCCATCTCGAGGATGCCGAGGACGAGCGATTGGTAATGGCGTCGCGCGATGACGCGGCGCTCCGCCTCGGTGCGCCCAGGGAAGCAGATGCGCAAGTTGGTCAACACCACCTTCCGCCGGATGGGTAGCAGGTGGAAGACGCCGGCGCCGAGGGCGCGGGCGCCGAGACGTTGCAGGTTCCAGGGCAGCCAGCTGACCAGGCGCAGTAGACCCAGGCCGATCCACATGGGCCAGCGTCGGGGATGGTACGGGCTGCCTGCGGGTCTCCTGGGCATCGGCTTCAGATTGCCCGCGCGGGGCCGCGGGTGTGAAGCCCAATCGCCTCAGCGCAGAATCTGGTAGTCGGGGGCGGTCCCGAGCAGCAGCTCGCCGAGGCGTGTCCAATCGCCGGGCTTGATCCCCCGGTTCATCGAGACCTCGGCCTCGCGTTCGCCCTGCATGCGAACGGACCAGAGCGGGCTGGCGCGGTCAGGTAGGAGCGCGAAGCGGATGTCGCCGATGACGAGGGAGCCGTCCTCGGTCGGCTCAACGCTGTTCCAGCCTCCAGTGAAGCGGCTGAAATCGGTGAGAATGGCGGCGTTCGGCGTGCCCGCACGCGGAGTGCCTTGCATGTCGGGCGTCCAGGCGAGCCGGTTCTCGCGCTCGATGACCTTGACGGGTCCCCACGGCGGGATACGGACCGCCGCCACGTGCCAGATGTCATCCTCGAGCCAGACGCCTCGCCACAGGAGTAGGTTGGATACGGTGGGTTTGGCCGCCAGCCGGCTGACCGGCTGATCCTTGCTCCAAGCGCGCAGGGCTGACTCGGCCCGGTCGTGTTGGATGCGACCGAGTCCGGCGTAGAGACTGAACCAGGCCAGTCCGGCGTAAGCGAACCCGTGGCGGTGGGTCCTGAACGCGCGCCACGCGAGGATGACAAGGGGCAGGGTGACAGCGATGTCGATGATGGGCAGGCAGTCCCAGGCGATGCGCGCGTCCGAGAATGGCCAGAGCAGCATCGTGCCATAGCTCGTGCAGGCGTCGCAGAGGATGTGCGAGAGTCCCGCCGCCGCTGCTGGCAGGAGTAGCTCACGGGTCGAGGTCTCGTGTCGTCCACGGAAGATCCACGCCGCCAGCCAGGCGGCGAGGAACATGAACACGGGGATGAAGGCGAAGCTGTGGGTGAAGTGACGGTGCCAGCGGAAGGCCACGAGCGGGTCGTCGGCCGAGCGGATGAGGATGTCGAGGTCGGGTGCCTCCGCCGCCAGCAGCGCCGCCAGGGCCGCGGGCGCGACCGGCGCGCCCGCTCGGCGGGCGGCGAGTCCGGCGCAGACACCGAGCGCAGCATGGGTCAGGTTGTCCATTGACCTGGTCAACCTACAGCAGCTCGCTCGCGAAGGGAAGCCGATGTGGCGTCCGAACCCTTGCTTGACCACTCCTGCCGTGGGCCAAGGATGGCGGTACCCCCATGCGATTCGGACTCAACACTTTCCTCTACGCCAGCCCCTTCACCGATGCGAAGGCCGCTCCGCTGCTCCGCAAGTTCGCCCGTTGGGGCTTCGAGACCGTCGAGGTGGCAATCGAGGACCCGAAGCACATCCACCCCGCCCGCCTCCGCGATGCCGCCGACAAGGCTGGCATTGCCGTCGGCTCGGTCTGCGCCGCGCTCGGGCCCGGCCGCGACCTGCGCGGCACCGCCGCCGAGCAGCGCACGGCGATGCTCTACCTTTCCAAGCTCATCGACCAGGCCGCCGAGCTCGGCGCCCGTAATGTCATCGGCCCGCTCTACTCCGTGGTCGGCCGCGCCGAGGCTCACGATGTGCGCACCAAGGCCGCCCACTGGAAGAGCGTCGTGCGCAACCTGCGTGTGCTCGCCGACCACGCCGAGGCCCGCGGCGTCACGCTCGCCATCGAGCCGCTCAACCGCTTCGAGACTGACTTCCTCAACACCGTCGACCAAGGCCTCGCGCTCATCCGCGACATCGAGAGCCCGGCCGCCGGCCTCCTGCTCGACACCTTCCACATGAATATCGAGGAGAAAGATCAGGCCGCCGCCATCCGCCGCGCCGGCCGACACCTCGTCCATTTCCATGCCTGTGGCACCGACCGCGGCGTCCCGGGCGACGACCATCTCGATTGGCCGTCGATTGTCGCCGCCCTGCGCGCAGCGCGCTACGACGGCGACGTCGTCATCGAGTCCTTCACACCCGATGTCGAGGTCATCGCCCGCGCCGCCGCCATCTGGCGCACCATCGTGCCTCACAAGGATGACATCCCCGTGCGCGGCCTAGCTCACCTCCGTAAAGTCTTCGGTCACGGAACCCGCCGCCCCTCCCGCCGGTCTTAACCCAACTTACCCCCATGCGCCTCATCGCCCTCGCCCTGCTCCTCGTTGCCTCCGTTGGCGCCGCCGAGAAGAAGAATGTCCTGCTCATCGCCGGCCGCCCGAGCCATGGTCCGGGCGAGCACGAGCACAACGCCGGCGTCCTGCTCCTTGCCAAGTGCCTGCGCGAGGGCGCGGCCGACCTGGTCGACGTCGAGATCTCCCTCAACGGCCAGTGGCCTTCCGAGGCCGCCGTCGCCAAGGCCGACACCATCCTGATCTACTCCGACGGCGGTGGCGGGCACCCGGCGCTCCCCCACCTCGATCAGCTCGCGGCCAAGATGGCCAAGGGCTGCGGCTTCGTCTGCCTCCATTACGCGGTTGAGCCCGCCTACGCCTGCGAGCACTGGGATGGCAAGACCCGCCCGCCCGCGCCCGATCGCGGCTCCAAGGGCAAGGGCGCCAAGGAGTTCAGGCAGTGGCTCGGTGGCTACTTCGAGCAGCATTGGTCCGTAAATCCCTTCTGGACCGCCGACTTCAAGCAGCTGCCTGAGCATCCGGTCAGCCGCGGCGTGAAGCCTTTCAAGTCCTATGACGAGTGGTACTTCTACATGCGCTTCGTGGAGGGCATGAAGGGCATCACCTCGGTCCTCGGTGCCGTCGCCGGCCCCGACACCATGAAGCGCGGAGATGGCCCCCACAGCGGCAATCCCGAGGCTCGCGCGAGCGTCGCCAAGGGTGAGACCCAGGTGGTTGCTTGGGCCTTCGAGCGCGCCGACGGCGGTCGTGGCTTCGGCTTCACCGGGGGACATGTCCACAATGCCTGGGGCAACGATGACCAGCGCAAGGTCGTGCTCAACGCCATCCTCTGGACGGCCAAGGCCGAGGTGCCCGCAGGCGGCGTGCAGTCGCAACTCTCTGCCGACGACCTCAAGGCCAACCTCGACAAGAAGCGCTGAGGCAGCGCCCGGCTCGAGTCGGGAGCGGAGGGGCCCGCCGCATGGCGGGCCTTCTGCTTTGGCTGGCACGGGTGATCTCTCGCAAAATCCACGCGTCACTTGACCCCGCGCGTTTCCCTCGGACGGTGCGGGCATGTCCCGCACCTACGCGCTCATCGGCGGAAACTCCGGCATCGGCCTCGCGCTCGCTCGCCGATTGGTCGCCGCCGGACACACCGTGCACGCCGCCGCGCGCAAGGCCGGCCCGCTCGCCGAGCTCGGCGTGCCCGTGCAGGCGTTCGATGCCGAGTCACCCGGCGCGCTCGCCTGGCCGGAGCGCCTCGATGGCCTCGTCTATTGCCCCGGCACAATCACCCTTAAGTCATTTGGGCGTCTGACCGCGGACGACTTCCTGCGCGACCTGCGCGTCAACCTGCTCGGCGCGGTCGCCGCGTTGCAGTCGGCGCACCCCGCGCTGCGCGCCTCGGGCTCGGCATCCGTCGTGCTCTTCTCCACCGTCGCCGTCGCGCAGGGCATGCCGATGCACGCGAGCATCGCCGCGGCCAAGGGCGCGGTCGAGGGCCTCGCCCGCTCGCTCGCCGCGGAATGGGCGCCGCATGTGCGCGTCAACGTCATCGCCCCCTCGCTCTCCGACACGCCCCTCGCGGGCAATCTGCTCGCCGATGAGACCCGGCGCGCCGGAGCCGCGAAGCGCCACCCACTGCAGCGCGTCGGCGACGCCGATCAGCTCGCCGCCACCGCGGAGCACTTGCTCGGGACGGAGAGCGGCTTCATGACCGGCCAGGTCCTACGCATCGACGGCGGCCTGTCGTCGGTGCGCCTGCTCTGACGAATTTTCACTCGAAGCCCTAGTAGGCTTTCGGCATAAAGTCCGGCATGGCGAAAGTCACCGTGGACCTAGAAGTCGTCGACATCGTGATAGGCCTACTGATCGTCGTCACCAACGCTGTGTTGTTCGCTCACTTCAAGAAGCACAGGCCAGACCAGCCTCGTCTGCGCGTGCTCTGTTTCCTCGGTATGCTCCTCGGCTTCTTCGTGGCCTTCTGGAATTTCTTCTACGACCTCGCCCTCGCAGGCTAGCTGGTAAACAAAAAGGCCCGCCGGTGGCGGGCCAGAAGGGAGGGACAAAGTCTAGCTCAGTGGCGGTCGTGGCGCTGGATGCGCTCGCTCCAGGCGAAGAGTAGCATCGACGCGAGGAAGACGCCATGGATCACGGACTGCCAGAGGACGATGCGCACCTCGTTGTCGGTGAGCATGTCGGTGCCGCCGGTGATGTTGATGAAGCTCTTCAGCAGGTGAATCGCGGAGATTGAGGCGAGCGACCCAGCGAGCTTCGTCTTGAGGGTGTTGGCGTTGATGTGGTCGAGCCAATCCGGGCGGTCCTTGTTGTCCTTGAAGTCGATGTTGCTGACGAAGGTCACGTAACCGCCGACCACCACCATGTTGACGAGGTTGGCCACCATGGAGATGTCCACGAGCGAGAGCAGCCCGACCATGATCTGCGCCTCGGTCATGGCCGAGAAGCCGCCGAGGATGTGGATGAGCTCCTCGATGCTCTTCCAGGCATAGGCGCCGGCCGCCACGATGAGCGCCGCGTAGATCGGTGCCTGAATCCAACGGCTCGAGAAGATCAGCCCCTCGAAGAGGTTCTCGAGCTTGGCGAGGAAGGCCGGTTTCGGGAGTGACATCGGGGGCGGGCGGCGCTCAGAGCATCATCAGCGCGGGCTCCTCGAGCATCTGCTTGAGGGCCTGCAGGAACTGCGCGCCGTTGGCGCCGTCGACCACGCGGTGGTCACCGGAGAGACCGATGACCATGCGCTGGCCGACCACGATGCGGCCCTGGGCGTCGACCACGGGCTTCTGCACGGTGGCGCCGACGGAGAGGATGGCGGCGTTGGGGACGTTGATGATCCCGAAGAAGCCAGTGACGCCGTACATGCCAAGGTTGGTCACGGTGAAGGTCGAGCCGGACATCTCGGCGGGCGTCAGCTTCTTGGCGCGGGCCTTGGCGATGAGCGCCTTGGCGTCGAGGGCGACCTCGCGCAGCGACTTGGCCTGGGCGTCGCGCACCACGGGGGTGACGAGGCCGTCCTCGAGCGCCACGCCGAAGGCGAGGTGCACCGCGCCGTGGGTGCGGATGCTGGTGCCGGCCCAGGAGGCGTTGACCGCGGGCACGCGGCGCAGGGCCTCGGCCGAGGCCTTGAGGATGAAGTCGTTGACCGAGAGCTTGAGCGCATCCTTGGCATCCTTGCCCGCGGCCTCGGCGAGACGCTTGTTGAGCGTCTCGCGCAGCGCGAGCAGCGGGGCGGCGTCGACTTCGGTCTCGAGGTAGAAGTGGGGAACGGTGACCTTGGACTCGAGCAGGCGGCGCGCGATTGTCTGGCGCATGCTCGAGACGGCGACGTCGGCGTCGGCCTGGATGCCCTTGCCGTCGGCGGGAGGTGCGACCGCGACGTTCACCGGGCCGGCGGGCGCGGCGGACGATGAGGCGGCGGCGAGCACGTCGTTGGCGACGACGCGACCGCCGGGGCCGGTGCCGGAGAGCGCGGCGACATTGACGCCGGCCTTGGCGGCCATGCGCTTGGCGTAAGGGGAGGCGGCGACGCGGTCGCCGGAGGCGGGCAGGGCTTGGGGCGCGCAGCTGATGCCGGTCGACTCGGGGATAGCGGGTACGGCGGCGGTCTTGGCCGCCTTCGCGGGCTCGGCCTTCGCGGCGGGCGCCTTCTTCGCGGTGGGATCGGGGGCGGACTCGCCCTTCTTGCCGACGGCGCAAATCGGCGCGCCGACGGGGAGCTGGGCGCCGGCCGCGGCGTAGATCTTGAGCACGACGCCGGGGATGGTGTTCTGCACCTCCATCGTGGCCTTGTCGGTCTCAACCTCGCAGAGGATGTCGCCGAAGGCGAGCGTGTCGCCCTCCTTGACGTTCCACTTCACGAGGGTCCCCACCGTCATGGTGTCGGACAACTTGGGCATGTCGATGATGTCGGCCATCTTGGTCTTAAGTCGGTTTGGATTCAGGCGAGGACCTTAAGCGCAGCCTCGACGACGCGCGCAGGGTGGGGGATCTGCACGTCCTCGAGGGGCTTCGAGTAGATCTGCGGTGCGTCGATCGAGGATACGCGCCCGATGGGGGCGTCGAGGTCGTCGAAGCACTTGGCCTGGATGAGGTGGGAGAGCTGGGCGTCGACGCCGCAGAAGGGCTTGTTCTCCTCGACGAGGAGCACGCGGTGGGTCTTGCGCACCGAGGCGAGGACGGTCTCCTCGTCGAGCGGGCGAATGGAGCGCAGGTCGACGACTTCGACCGAGACGCCGTGCTCGGCCTCGAGAATCTCGGCGGCCTTGAGCGAGGTGATGACGGCGCGGCCGTGGGCCACGATGGTCAGGTCGCTGCCTGTGCGCTTCACGTCGGCGACGCCGATGGGGACGATGTAGTCGGTGTCGGGGACCTCGCCCTTGTCGTTGTAGAGGATGGTGTTCTCCATCACGTAGACGGGGTCGTTGTCGCGGATGGCGGCCTTCATCAGGCCCTTGGCGTCATAGGGCGTGGCGGGGCAGACGACCTTGATGCCGGGATGCGCGGCGAGGATGGCCTCGGGTGTGTGCGAGTGGGTGGCGCCGACGTTGGTGCCGCCGTTGGCGGGACCGCGGATGACAATCGGGCAGTTGATCAGGCCGCCGGACATGTAGCGGATGTTGCCGGCGTTGTTCACGATCTGGTCGAAGGCGACGTAGCTGAAGGACCAGAACATGAGTTCCATCACGGGACGGATGCCGAGCATCGAGGCGCCGATGCCGAGTCCGACAAAGCCGGCCTCGGAGATGGGCGTGTCGATGATGCGCTTGGGGCCGAACTCCTTGAGCAGGCCCTCGGTCACCTTGTAGGCGCCGTTGAACTGCGCGACCTCCTCGCCCATGATCACGACGTTGGGGTCGCGGGTGAGCTCCTCGCGCATGGCGGCGCGGAGGGCTTCGCGATAGGACAGGATAGGCATCGGGGCGTCGGCTTACTCGAAGAGGATGGTGCCGCGCGACGTCGTGTCGGGGCCGCGGTTGTCCTCCTCCCAGTAGATGTCCTGGGTGATGGACTCGACGGTGGGATAGGGTGAGGCGTCGGCGAAGTCGGCGGCCTTGTCGGCCTCGTCCATCGCGGCCTCGTTGATCGAGGCGACCTTGGCGGCGTCGAGCACGCCCTCGTCGAGCAGCTCCTTCTCCCAGAGCTTGATCGGGTCCTTCTCCTCGCGGTAGCCCTTGATCTCCTCCTTGTCGCGGTAGGTCTTGTCCGGGTCGGCCATCGAGTGGCCGAAGTAGCGGTAGGTGAAGATCTCGAGCACGGTCGGGCGCGACTTCTCGTGCGCGCGCTTCACCGCGAGGGCGGTCTTGGCGCGCACCTCGTAGAGGTCGTGGCCGTTGACGAGGTCCCAGTCCATGCCGTAACCCTCGGCGCGCTTCGCGAGCGAGCCAGGGTGGGCGGAGGAGCGCTCCTGCGAGGTGCCCATCGAGTAGCCGTTGTTCTCGATGATGAAGATGACCGGGAGGTCCCAGAGCGCGGCGAGGTTGTAGGCCTCGTGTACGGCGCCCTGGTTGACCGCGCCGTCACCCATGTAGGTGAGGCAACAGCCCTTGAGTCCCTTGAACTTGAGCGCGTAGGCGATGCCGGTGCCGAGCGGAGCCTGGCCGCCGACGATACCGTGACCGCCCCAGTAGTTCTTGTCGGGTGCGAAGTAGTGCATCGAGCCGCCCTTGCCCTTGGAGCAACCGGTGGCCTTGCCCTGGAGCTCGGCCATGCAGCTGTTCATGTCCATGCCCACCATCAGGGCGTGCCCGTGGTCGCGGTAGCCGGTGATGAGGTGGTCGTGCTTGCCGAGGACGGAGAGGGTGCCGACGGCGACGGCCTCCTGGCCGACGTAGAGGTGGAGGAAGCCGCCGATCTTGCCCTGCTGGTAGGTGCGGATGCAGCGCTGCTCGAAATGGCGGATCCGCGCCATCTGGGTGTAGAGCCGAATCTTGTCCGCCTTGGTGAGGGCGGCGTTTACCGGGTCCTTGGCGTAGGCGGAGGGTCCGGCCGGGCGCTTGAGCGACTCGGGGTGGGTGAGGGCGGTAGGCTTGGCCACGGCGGTTGGTCGCACCGATTGGACGTCCCGCCGCCCGAAGGTCAAGCGAACCCGCCCCCGAGGGTGGGGGTGATTAACCTTGACCCCAGCCCCATTGGGTTTCCCTCATTTCCCACCCCTTTTCATGGATTCCGCCGCAGAACAGGTTGAGCGCGAGCTCGTGGTGCAGAACCGCATGGGAATACACACCCGCCCGGCCGCCCAGATTGTCCGTCTCGCCAATCGCTACCCCGACATCGACCTGCAGGTCGCCAAGGATGACGAGGTCGTCAACGGGAAGAGCATCATGAGCCTCATGATGCTCGCCGCTGGCCAAGGCTCGCGCCTACGCTTCACCGCCAAGGGAGCCGGCGCAGCCAACCTGCTCGGTGAGATGGAAGCCCTCTTTGCCCGCAAGTTCGACGAGAACTGAGCCGTGTTCGTCGTCCTTGCCAGTTTGCTGCTCGCCGCCAGCCCGGCCGCCCCGTCCTCTGCGCCTGTCTTGCCCGACAACGAGGTGCCCCGTTACCTGCGCGGCGCCGAGGTCGCCGAGTGGTCGCGCGCGCGCATCCTCTATGATCAGGGGCAAGGCCGGCTCGCCCAAGGCACCAGTATCGTCAACACGCCCCGAACCCCGGCCAAGGGCAGCGGCTTCGAGACGCCAGAGCAGGGCAGGGCACGCGGTGAGGCGATGATCAAGGAGGGGGAGGCCCAGATTCAGCGCGCGACCGAGACGCTGACCCGCCTGCGCCGGACCGCAGCCGTCCGTTTCGCCGAGATGACCAAGACGGTGAGTGAGACCGTCGAGATCGCCGGCTACTCCTGGTCCGAGGGGCTTCTCGTCACCTCGCTTCGCGCCCAGAAGGTCGCGCGCGACGCCGGGATGATGTCCCAGCACGTGCTCGGCGCCTGGAGTTTCGTCGAGGACGGCAAGCCGGCCCGTAACGCCGAGCTCGGCGATGACCTGCGGGCTGCCTGGGCCAAGGCCCAGGGCGAGCGCACCTTCCTGCAGGCCGCACCCGCCGACGGTTATCGGATTGCGCCGTCCGCGGAGGCCGACGGCCCCGTTTCCTTTGCCGCCGACTGGTCCGCGCCCACCGCGGCCAACCAAGTCGCGCTGATCTGGGCCGAGGTCTACCCGGCGAGTCCCAGCGCCTCGATCGTCTTTGTGCGCGTGGCCGATGCGCACACCCTGCGCCTTGTCGCCTCAGAGTGTTTCCTGACCGCCGGACGCGCGACCCCCGCCGGTCTGCGTGCCTCGGTGGTGATGCGCGACGAGCGCAGCTTCCTGCCCCGCGTCGCGGCGAGCGGCGCCTGGCGCCTGGGTTACCCGCGCGAGGCCTGCGCCCCGCTCGGCACCGCCCTGCTCCGTCACCTCTGCCTCCGCGGACAGCGCATCACCGTCTACGCCGGCGAGCTTCTCTCCGACTTGCTCGGCGGCGACTCCCGGCTCGATGACCGCGACAATGCGCTTTGGAAAATCCGCGCGACCCCCGGTGCCCCCGGCGATTTCCAAGTCTCCTCGCAGCAGGTGGGTGCGAGCAGCACGATGGAGGTCGGCGTGCTCAGCCTGCGCCTGCAGGGCGACAAGCCCGCCGCCAAGCCCGGCGAGCCCGCGCCCCCCCCGGCGAAGTGACCGTGTCGCGCGCGCTCAGCGCCGCGCGTCACGGACCAGCCGCTTGATCTTGGGCTCCGCCCGGAGGCGATGCGCCGCCGTCATGCGGTCGACGAAGAGCACGCCTTGGCAGTGGTCATGCTCGTGCTGCACGCAGCGCGCGAGCAACCCGGAGCAGACGAGCGTCCGCGGGGCGCCGTCGAGATCCCGGAAGCGCACGACACAGCGCTCGACGCGCGGGACCTCGCCGCGGATGCCCGGGAAGGAGAGGCAGCCTTCCTCGAGCAGGTCGGGCTCGCCCGGGAGGATGTCGACCTCGGCGTTGGCCATCGCCAGCGGCATCACGCTGGCCGCCTCGGCGATGGGCTTGCCGTCGAGCTCGATCGGCTCGGGCTCGCGTGTGACATCGACCACGAAGAACTGCAGCGATAGGCCCACCTGGGGTGCGGCCAGTCCCATGCCGCGCGCCGCGCGCATCGCGGCGAGCATGTCGTCCGCCAGCTGGCGCAGTGGCGCGCCGAACTCGCGCACGGGCGCTCCCTTGGCGCGGAGCACCGGATCGGGATAGTTGACGATGGCGAGGTCCGGCATGGCAGTCAGCCCTCCTTGGTGTAGCCGTCGCGCTCGCAGGTGCGCACGAAGCCCTCGCAGCGCGCGCGGATCTCGTCCCAACGCGCGCGGAGCCGTCGGCTCTCCTCGGCGTCGATGACCTGGTCCTCGGTCGCCTGCACCACCTCGGCGATGAGCAGGCCGAAGTCGCGCACCAGTCCGTTGGCGGCGCGGCGCAGGTCCGGGTCGGTCGCGGGATTCTCAACCGTGAAGCTGCCACCGGCGCGTTGGCAGATCCAATCGGCGATGCGGATGTCGCCCGTCGCCTCGATCAGCTGCACGGCGCGTTCCAGAGGGTTGGTCTGGCCGCTCCCGCCCACTGCAGGCTCGCGCCACTTGTAGAGCAACGAGGTCGAGACCCCTAGTTTGCGCGCGACCGCGGCATGGGCCGCCTGCTTGCCCGTGGGACCGCGGGCCGCTCGGGACGACGCATGGCGCAGCGCGTCCTCGACCACCTCGTGGGCGGCCTTGATCCGGGTGCGTCGGACGGCGGGGGCTTTCCTGCTCATGGCTGGACTGCTAGCCAAGGGCGCCCTGGGCGCAAGCGGGATGGGAGGTCGGCCTGCTTCCACTATAACCGCAAGCCGGGCTTATAGCAGTTTGGGGTGGAAGGTGCCTCGGGCCTGCTATACCCAAGAAGCATGGTTCCGCTCCTTCTCGCCCTTGAGCCAGCATCGAGTTCAGGCGTTGCCTGGGCCTGGGTCGCCGCCGCCCTTGTGTTAATCGCCGCGGAGTTCGTTCTCCCTGGCATGGTCATCGGGATCATCGGAGCGCTCGCCGGCATCTATGGCCTCTTCTTGGCCTCGCAGGAGGGGCTCCCGAGTTTCCTCCTCCATGCCACCGTTTTGGTCGTGGGCATCATCCTCGAGGTCTCGCTCTTCCGCAAACTCGCCCCAGGCATCGCCTCGTGGCTCGGCCTTGCCAGCCATGCGGTCTCGGACGGTTCCGCCGTGCCCTCGGCCGATAGCTTCGCCGCGCTGGTCGGTCGCGAGGGACTTGCCTTGACCGCGCTCGCCCCGGGTGGCTCGGTTGAGGTCGACGGCCGCCGCGTGCAGGCCGCGTCCATCGACGGTTTTCTCGACAAGGGCACCGCCGTGGTCGTGGTTGAGGTCGCCACCGGCGGCGTCACGGTGCGCCGTCGCCGCTAAACGCCATCTCCCCGCTTCTTTTCCTCTACACACCATGGACGCCTCCGTTCTCCAAATCGTCTCGATCGCCGCGCTGGTCGGCCTCGGGCTCATTATCCTCTTCTCGCTCGGCTTCCTGCCGGTCTGGACGCGCGCGACGCTCGCTGGTGCGGGCGTCGGCCTCGGCGATCTCATCGGCATGCGACTGCGCGGCGTGCCCTATGCCGTGGTGGTCGATGCGCGCATCGCCGCCCACAAGGCCGGCCTGCCCATCGAGGTCGACATGATCGACGCGCACTACCTCGCGGGCGGCAACATCGTGCAGACGGTGCAGGCCCTCATCGCCGCGCAGAAGGCGAGCATCCCCCTCGACTGGAAGCGCGCCTGCGCCATCGACATCGCCACCCGCGGGACCAACAAGTCCGTGCTCGAGGCCGTGCTCACCTCCGTCAGCCCGAAGGTCATCGACTGCCCCAATCCCGCCAGCGGCCGCACCACCATCGACGCCGTCGCCAAGGATGGCATTCAGGTCAAGGTGAAGGCCCGCGTGACCGTCCGCACCAACCTCGAGCGCTTCGTTGGCGGCGCGCAGGAGGAGACCATCATCGCCCGCGTCGGCGAGGGCATCGTGACGACCATCGGCTCGTCGGCCTCCTACAAGGTCGTCCTCGAGAATCCCGATCGCATCTCCAAGACCGTGCTGGAGCGCGGCCTCGACGCCGGCACCGCCTACGACATCCTCTCGATCGATATCGCCGACGTCGACGTCGGCGACAACGTCGGCGCGATGCTCCAGGAAGCCCAAGCCAACGCCAACAAGAACATGGCGCAGGCCGAGGCCGAGATCCGCCGCGCCGCCGCCGTCGCCCTCGAGCAGGAGATGGTCGCGCGCGTCGCCGAGATGCGCGCCCGCGTGGTCGAGGCCGAGTCGCAGGTGCCGCTCGCCCTCGCCGAGGCCCTGCGCAACGGCAAGATGGGCGCGCTCGACTTCTTCCGCATGGAGAATCTCCGTTCCGATACCGACATGCGCCGCGGCATCGCCGGCTCCGGTGACGCACCCAAGGCCTGAGCGTGATGTCGATTCTCGTCATCATCGCGGTGATCGTCGGCCTCCGCATTCTCGCGGGGCTGATGACGCCCGATGAGCCCGAGCCCTCCGCCCCCGCCGCGCTGCCGCCCCCGCCGCGCAAGCCCGCGCGCCGCCGCGCGCCGCCGCGGATCCCGAGCTTCCCGGAGAATCCCGAGCCGGTGGTCTCAGCTGCCGATGGCGAGGTGGTTGTCCATCCGGTGGCCTCGCTGGCCAAGCCCTTGCCGACCGCAACCGTCGCGCCGACACGGCTCGCCTCGTTCCTGCGCGGGCGCGAGGCCCAGCGTCGGGCCTTCATCTCCAAGGAGATTCTTGGTCGTCCGCTTTCCCTGCGCTGAATTCAGCCGCGGAGCGCCCGCCACAGGCGTGCCACGCCGAAAGCCAGGCAGCATCCCAAGACCATGCCCGCGCCCGCGGGCAGTGAATCCAGGTGGTACGAGGCGAGCAGGCCGGCGGCCCCGCCCAGCAGTGCCAGTGAGACCGACCACGCCATTGCTCCGAACAGGGATCGGGCAAGCAGCACGCCGCCCGCTGCGGGCACGATGATGAGCGCTGTCGTGAGCATGGCTCCCAGCAGGCGCACGGCAGACGCGGCCGCCAGTCCCGCGAGACCGACCAATGCCAGTCGGAGCAGCGCCGGACGCACACCGGCGAGTCGGGCGTAATCCTCGTCGAGCGCCGCGGCCTCGAGCTCCTTGTGCGTGCATGTGAGCGTCAGCAGCACGGTCGCGGCGAGGACGGCCATGAGGACGAGGTCCGACTGGTCGATGCCGAGCGCCGTGCCGAAGAGCAGGCCGGTGAAGTCGCGCCATGACTGCGACTGCGCCATGAGCACGATGCCGAGGGCGAAGAGTGTCGACTGCGCCACGCCGATGGCCGCGTCCTCCCCGGTCTCGCGCCGCCCGCCGGCGAGGGCGATGAGCACGGCGGTGGCGAGCGCGGCGACCGCGGCGCCGAGGTAAGGGGAGAAACCGAGCAGCCAGGCTGCGACGACTCCGGGCAGCAGGGTGTGGGTCAGCGCCGAGCCGACGAAGGTCATGCGCCGCACGACGAGGTGCGCGCCGATGGCCGCGCACGCGACCGCGCTGAGCGCCAGTCCGAGCAGCGCGTGGCGCATGAAGGGCTGGGCGAGGGGCTCGGCGATCCAATCAACCATGGCGGTGTGGGTGGTGCCCGTCGCAGGCGAGACGCAGCGCGAGCTTGCCGTCGGCGACCGAGACGACGCGGTCGAACGAGGCGCTGTCGCCTTGGTCATGAGTGGAGAGGATGACAGTGGCCCCGGCGAGTGCGTCGCCGAAGACCAGCCCGTCGAGCGCCGCCCGGCTCCGGTTGTCGAGCCCGGCGTAGGGCTCGTCGAGCAGGAGCAGCGTGGCTCCTTGGCAGAGCGCGCGGGCAAGCAGCGCGCGCTGGAGTTGTCCGCCGGAGAGTTCGTGCAGGAGGCGTGTGCGCAGGTCGGCTAGGCCGACTGTTTCTAGCGCCGCCTCGGTGCGCGCCTTGTCATCCCGGCTATAGCCTGGTACCCAGCGGCGGTGTGCGATGCGCCCCATTAGGGCGAGTCGTGCCACGGTGCAGGGAAAACCAGGGGTGAGCGCAGGCCTTTGGCCGAGCAGGGCGACGTCCGTGCGACCGAGGGCCGGGGGTCGAGTGTTGGTGCGTAGGATTCCCGAGCGCACAGGCACGAGTCCGGCGAGTGCCCGGAGCAGGGTCGACTTGCCCGCGCCGTTGGCCCCGACGAGCGCCGTGCGACAGCCGAGGGGGACCTCGAGATCCACGCCGTCGAGCACCGGCGCGCAACCTGGTGCGGGCGCGAGCACCAGTGCGCGTGCCTCGACGGCGAGATGCGGGCAGTCGCAGTGAGTCATTCTGATTTCAATGCCTCCGTGAGCAGGCGGGTGTTCTCGCGCATCATGCCGAGCCAGCTGTCACTCGGTGTGCCCGGCGCATCAAGTGAGTCGACGCTCAGCTCGATTGGCGGGGGCAGTCCGCTTGCCCGCGCCAGGGTGTCCGCAGCCGGCGCGCGTTGTCCGCGGTCGCGGATCACCGCGGCGACGCCGCGTTCGCGTCCCACGCGGATCAGCTCGGCGAGGGCCCGGGCGGACGGGTCGGCCGCCTCCGTGCTCGAGGAGCGCAGGATGACCCCGGCGATGCGGATGCCGTAGCGGTCGGCGAACCGGCCGAGATTGCCATGGTGGGTGACGATGATCCGTCGTTCGGCGGGGATACGCGCGAGGGCCTCGGCGATGTCCTTGTCGAGCGACCGAACGGCTTCCGTATAGTCGGCACGTCGCTTGGTCAGGACACGCTGATCCATTCCGGGAAGCTGGGCGCACCGTTGCGCCAGGGCGCCGACCATAGCCTCGACAATCAAGGGGTCCATCCACAGGTGGGGGTCCTCGTCGCCATGGAGACATTCACCATGGTTACAGTCACCTGAATGCCTGTGACTATAGGTCTTTTTTGGGGCGCCAAGGCGCTCGGATAGCCAAGGCTTTCCAAGCCATAAAACCTTGTCTGACAAGTTGTTAGAAGAAGTAATCTGCTCCAGCCATGGCTCCAAGGAGGGGTCAATTCCGATAATGAGGTCTGACGCCAGCAACTTGCGCGTGTCAGCCGGGCTTGCCTGGTAGGCGTGCAAATCGGTGTTCGGCCCCGCTAGGACGTGGAGCTGGACGGTCTCACCGAGCAGCACGCGCGCCCAGTCGCCGGGCAGGCTGAAGCTCGCCGTGACCACGGTTTGCCCCGCCTGGATGCTTGTCCAGACGCAGATCAGCAAGGCTGCCAGCGGCGAAAGACGCCTCATGTCAGAGGTCTATCCGTACGACCCTGCAAGATGCAACTTATTTGCAAGAAGGACCCCGTTACAGCGGCGTTTTCCGTTTGCCTACCCCCTGTCGCTGATTACCCCCTAATGTCCCTATGTCCCCCATGCCCGTCTGTCTCGCGGCGATGGTCTGCCTCTTGTCCGCACCGATGCTTTCGGCGCAAGGCGCCCCGGCTGCCCCGGCTAGCGCGAACGCCGCCGAGAACTGCGTCGCAGTGAAGGATGTCAAGTTCGCCCAGGCCAAGTTCAACGGGCCTTATGCATGGAATCGTATCGAGGTGGTGGTCGACCCCCGGGGGCTGAACCCCGATCCCAAGGCGCCCAACAAGCGCTGGATCGACAAGGTCAAGGTCACCCTGACCATCGGCTACAAGGGGGAGAAGTCCAAGAGCGCGGAGGATTGGAACTACTACCGTGCCAGCGCCACCATCCTGACGCTCGAGCAAAACAACATCCGCTCCGTCTTCTTCTACCTGCCCGGCGATGTCGTGAAGCGCGACATGCTGCGCAAGGACCCCGATGTCTATTATGTCGATCTCGAGGTCGCCGGCACAACCCAGGCCGTCTTCGACGCGCGCGGCCTGCTCATCCCCGAGCAGAAGGGCTCGGTCAGCAAGGAGCTCCTGAAGAAAGCCGACTACGACGGCTGCAAGGGCTTCGCCGACCGCGGCGTGCTCAACACCGTCGGCATCCTGCGCCCGCAGTACCTGGTCGGCTTCTACGACGATCTCTGGAAGTTCTCGCCTGAGTTCGTCCGCGAGGACGCCGCCTCCCGCTGATCTCCGGTTCCCGCACGTCACGATGAGCGCCAGCACGCAGCCAATCACCATTGTCAACCTGGGCGCGGCGCACGTTTCCGTCTCCACGTTCCGCGCCCAAGCTGGCCGACTCGTGCTCGAGCGATTCGTGCTCGAGGACCTCCCGCCCGGGCTGACCGCCGACGACGAGTGGCTTTCCGCTGCCATCGCCACCCTCGGGGGGCTCGTGCGCCAGCACGAGCTCAAGGGCACCGCGACCGTGATTGTGCCCGGGTTCCTGCTGCTTTCCAAGCCGCTCAAGGTGCCCCAGGTCGAGCGCGAGCGCCAAGCCCAGATTATCGCCTTCGAGGCCCAGAGCAACATCCCCTATCCGCTCTCCGAGGTTGTCTGGGGTAGCCAGATTGTCGCCTCGGACGGTGTCGAGGCTGAGGTGCTGCTCTTCGCCCTGCGCGGCGAGATTTCCGGACGGATTGCCCGCGAGGTTTCCGCCGTTGGCTTGCGCCCGACCGCCATCCAAGCGGCGCCCTTGCTCGACAGCCTTGCCTGGCGCCTCATTTCGGGTGACGCCGCCGAGGAGGTCGTGGTCGTCAATGTCGGAGCCCGCACCACGACACTGAGCTTCATCGGTCCCGCCGGGATGAGCGTGCAATCGGCGACCATCGGTGGCAACACTCTCACGCAGGCCGTCTCCGATGGCACCGGCAGTTCCTTCGCCAACGCCGAGGCGCTCAAGGTCGGCTTCTTCAGCGGCGTCGTTCAACTCGCCGAGACCGACCCGCAGGCCGCCACCCTTGTCACCAACGCGCAGGCATTCTCGCGTCGTCTCGCGCAGGACATCAATCGCCGTCTCGTCGGCTTGCGCCGCGGCAACCAAGGTCGTCAGCCCACCCGCATTCTCCTCACCGGCCGCGGCGCGCAGCTCAGCGGCTTGCGCGAGCAGCTGGCCGAGACGCTCCGCCTACCGGTCGACGCGCTTGATCCCAGCGACTCCGTCATCCTCGGACCCAACGTCAATCCGGAGTACGTCGAGGCGTTCCGCCTTCAGCTCTCGGAGCCGGTGGGCGAGGCCGCCCGGCTCGTCCTCTCGGATCCCGCGGGCGTCAACCTCATCCCGCCCGACATCTCGGCGCAGCTCGCCTTCGACGCCCGCAAGCCGCTCCTAATCGGAGCCGTCGCCCTCCTCGCGCTCTCGCCCCTGCCGGTCTGGTTCGGCTTCAGTTCGGTCGGAGAGGCCACGGTCGAGCAGGTCGCCGCCATCAAGCGACGCGAGGCCGAGTTCTCCAGTCGCAAGACCAAGCTCGCCGCGCTCCGCCAAGAGTCGGCCGCCCTCGCCGCGGTCAACGAGCAGATGGAGTCCGTCGTGCTCAATCGCGCCAACTGGAACGAGTTCCTTGTTGAGCTGCAGACGCTCGTCCTGACCAACCGACACACCTGGATCGAGGAGTTGCGCGTCCGACGCGAGTTGGGTGCCGCGCCCGCCGCGCCCGAGGGTGAGCCCACTCCCCCGGCGCCCAAGGTGGTCAAGGTCACGCTCGTCGCCCGCATGCTTCTGCCGGAAGTCGCCCCGGGCAAGGATGCGGTGATCAACGCGGAGGCTTTCCGTCGTCGTCAGCGCGAGTTTGTCGAGTCGCTGCGCAAGAATCCGTTCGTCAAGGAGGTTTCCGATTCCGAGATTCGCTCCGACTACACGCAGCCCAACCTGCCGCGACTGACCCTGACCCTGGTCATCAAGCCGGACAAGCCTCTCTGACCATGGCCGTGGACAAGAACATCCGCTTTTATCTGACCATCGGCGCCCTCGCGGCCGGAGGCGCCGCGCTCGGTGTCTTCTCCTACGTCGACTACACCAATTACTCGGCGGCCAATCTCGCGCTCCGCAAGGCCGACAGCTCCGTGGCCTCGATGCTGGCCGGGGCCGTCATTGATCCCAAGGCCCCGCCCGTCTCGTTGACCGAGGCGAACGTCGCCGCCGCGCAGGCCGATGTCGACGCCCTCAAGGCCCAGCAGGTCGCGCTCCGCAACGCCATCGCCGGGGAGCCCGAGAATCAGATCGACTCCAAGTTCGCGGGCATCGCCAACGAGCTCGGCACCCAGATCCAGGAATCCGTCGCCCGCTGGCGCCGCGAGGCCATCGCCAAGGACATCCGCATGCCCCGCGACGAGGTCTGCTTCGGCTTCCGCCGCTACATCCGCAATGTCGGCACCCAGCCGCAACGCCTCTACCGCGAGGTCGATCGCCAGCGCCAGATTATCGGCTGGCTCTTCAGCGCCCTCGTCGAGTCGCGCGCCGCCGGCAGCCAGCTCATGCTGGAGTCGATCGACCGCGAGCCGATCGAGACCTATCCCGGCACCGCCGCGTCGGCCCCCGACGGCCAGGCGTTCAGCATCGACACCCCCGACGCCGCCACGCTCGCATCGAAGCCGCAGCCCGACGAGTTCATCCTCTCCGGCCACAGCTTCCGCCGCCCGGGACTCGTCGGCTCGCTCGCCTTCCGCATCCGCTTCGTGGGCAAGACCGACACGCTCCGCGCGCTCCTCAACACCATCCAGAACTCCCGCAAGCCCTTCGTCATCACCGCGGTCGAGATCAACCCGCCCCCGCCCGAGGTTCTCCGCGAGATGTCCGATGCCGGACTGCGCTCCCTCGGCGCCCCCGCGTCTGGCCTCGGCGGCGCGGCCCCCGCTCCTGTCTTCGGCGCCCTCGCCCCGGCTGCGACGCCTGGATTGCCGGCTGAATCCGGCGACAAGAAGGCCGAGCGCGCCGTGGTCATCAAGGACTCGCTCTCCGAGTTCACCGTTCACCTCGAGTACATCTTCCCGGTGGCGCAGGCCGCCGAAGGTGCCGCAACTGGAACCAAGTGATCCATGTTCAGCCGCAATGACACAATCCTCGTGGGTGGAGCCGGTGCGGTTTTCGCCGCCACCGTCATCCTCTACTTCGCGCTGATCAAGCCGCTTGCTCCAACCGAGAACACCCCGATGGGGTCGCTGACGCGTCCTCCGGCCGGGGAGGATTATCCCGCCACTCCGCGCGCCGAGATCCTCGGCTTCGCCTCCAACTGGAATCGCCCCGAGGAGAACGAGGAGGGCTGGAACTACGATATCTTTGATCCGGTGGAAACCGTCTGGGACGAACAGCTTCGCGAGTACCAGCCCAAGAGCTATACCCCGCCTGTCATTCCGCCCTTCGGCATCAAGCTCGTGCGACTTGGGCATCCGCGCTACCCGATTTTCCTCCGGGGTGACATCGCTTCTCCCAAGGGAGAGGACTTCCGCATTCTCCTCCTGGAGAACCTCGATACCAAGGAGACCTTCAACGTGAACCTGAAGAAGCCGGTCTCCGAGCTCGGCATCACCCCGTTGGCTTTCCGTTCCGAAAAGGCGACCGCCCCCGATGGTGCTCCCATCACTCGCAAGGTGTTGCGTATCAAGGATGCGAAACTTGGCCGGGAGCTTGAGATCGACGACATCAAGCCGCTCGAATTCACCGACCAGATCGACATCGTGCTAGTGGCGTCAGCCGGGACCCCCGAGTGGGTTTTCCATGCCGTCGGGGCCAAATTTGAGTTCTCCGGAGCCACCTACGTGGTCAAAGGGGTTGACCTTCAGGCTGGCACGGTGACAGTTGACAAAACCTTTACTCCTAACCCGAGAAAAGGACCCAAGACCTTCACGGAGACCCTCTCCGTCGAGACGGCAACGACCAACGCCAAGGCCTCGGATGCCGCCAAGCCCGCAACTCCTCCCCCTGTCTCACCCTCCCTCCCCCAAGGACCTGCCCAACGATGAGCTCCCCTAACCGTCGCATCGCGCTCAGCGCAACCCTGCTGGTTGCCTGCTCGCTCTACCTCTTCGCCCAAGAGGCCACCCCGGAGGAGCAGCGCTATGCGTTGCACGACAAGGCTGTCGCCGCCAAGGAAAAGGGAGACCTCGCCGCGGCCAAGCAGGCCTATGAGCAGCTTCTGCAGCTTGACGATAAGGACATCGGCGCGCGCGAAGCCCTTGCGACAATCGAGGCCGAGCTCGCCGCTGCCGCCGCCAAGGCGGAAAAGCCCGCTGAGCCGGTGGCACCTCCGACCGAGCCCACCGCCGTCGAGCCCGCAGCGCCTCCCGCCGAACCCGCTGCCCCTGCCACGCTCCTCGATCAAGTCAGCCGCGAGCGCCAGGCGCTCTATGCCGAGGTCGATGCCGCCATCTCCGAGGCCGTCGCCCTCGCCGCCGCCGGCCAGCACGACAAGGCCCTTCGCCTTCTCGACGAGGCCGCCCGTGCCCTCCCCAATAACACCTCCGCCAAGGTCTATCGCGACCGCGTGCTCCTGGCCCGTCAGGACGTCATCGGCGCCCGTGCCACCGGTGGCGAGGATGTCGAGCGCCTTGCCAACCAGCGCCTGCGCGAGGTTGCCCGCCGCAACCAGGAGAAGATCGACATCGTCGAGGAGAAGATTTCCGAGGCCCGCTCCCTTGTCCGCAAGGGTGAGCTCGACCTCGCCGACGCGGCGCTCGACGGCGCCAGCAAGGATCGCCCCCGCAATATCGCCACCGAGCCCCTCGACGATGAGATCAAGGACATCCGCAAGGCCATCATCGCCGAGCGTATCTCCCGGGCCATCGAGTCCCGCGAGCTCGCCAAGGTCCCGCCCCTCCTCGAGAAGTACCGGGCCCTCTCCAAGGCCGGCAAGGACGACATTGCGTTCCTCCGTCTCGAGTCCCTCTACAAGGCACGCAAGGCCGATCCCTCCTACCGCGGCGTCGAGGAAATCTCGCCTGGCCTGAAGGCCAAGGACGACAAGGTCCAGGAGCTGCTCGTGAAGGGCCGCGCCAAGTACCTCTACGGCGACTACCAAGGCGCCCTCGACACCTACCGCGAGGTCCTGCAGTACCAGCCCTCCAACACCGAGGCCAAGGCCTACCAGGTGCGCATCCGCAAGCTGCTCTCCGACAACTCCGGCCAGTGGAACCGCGGTCTCACCAAGGGCAAGCTCCTCGAGCTCCTCGACGAGTCCTGGAAGCTCCCCGAGGTCTACAATCGCGAGCAGACCCTCGTCGATCGCCCGGTCCTCGATCCCGTCCTGCAGAAGCTCAAGGAAATCACCGTCCCCGAGATCAACATCAAGGACCTCCCTCTCAACCGGGCTCTCGAGCAGCTCGTCATCGTCTCGCAGGCCTACGACAAGGAGCAGAAGGGCGTGAACATCGTCCCGATCGACCCCGAGAAGCGCAATCCCAGCGTCAACATCACGCTCCGCAACGTCACCCTGGACCGCGCCCTCGAGTTCGTGGTCAAGCAGGTGAACTTCACCTACACCGTCAACGACGGGATCATCGAGGTCCGCCCCGATTCCGGCTCGAGCGACCTCGAGACCGACTTCTTCCCGCTGCCTGATGCCGCCGTCACCAAGATGACCGGCATCAGCTCCACCTCCGCCAGCAAGGCCAGCGATGGTGGCAGCCCGTTCAGCGGCGGCGGCGGCGCCAGCCCCGGCAACGACACGGGCGCCAGCCCGCGCGAGGTCGCGATCAAGAACTTCTTCACCCGCTCGGGCGTCAGCTTCGAGGTCCAGGGCGCCAGCCTCGCCTGGGACGGCGCCATGCTGACCGCCACCCAGACCCGCAAGAACCTCGACCGCATCCGCAACATCCTGCGCCGCTATTCCGACACCAAGCAGGTGCACATCGAGTCCAAGTTCATCGAGGTCAACGAGAGCACGCTCAACGAGCTCTCGACCAACTGGCAGCTCTCCAAGACCGTCGGCAACACCACGACCATCCGCGCCCGCACCGGCCTCCGCGGTATCAACGAGGCCTTCGGCTCGAGCTCGGTCGCCAATCCCGGCAAGATCATCAACAGCACGACCTCGCAGGATAACCTCGGCAACACCGTCACCACGACCTCGACCTTCGAGATCCCGAACACGCCCCCGGCCATCGAACGCGGTAACTTCGGCAGCCCCGACTACACCTTCGGCGGCTCCGGCCTCGCCGGCCTCGTCGGCACCATCGGCTCGTACGACCTCACGGTCTTCCTCCGCGCCATCGAGCAGAACAACGGCTCCGACCTCATGTCGGCGCCGAGCCTGACGGTGGTGGACAACAAGACCGCCACCATCCGCATCGTCCAGACCATCCGCTACCCCGATTCCTACGGCGACGTGCAGTCCAACGTCGGTCAGGCGGGCGGCAACCAGAACGGTGGCGGCAGCGCGGGCGTGACCATCACGGCCGGCACCCCCCAGGACTTCAAGGAGCAGGATGTCGGTGTGACGCTCGAGGTCACCCCCACCGTCCAGCAGGATGACTCCATCGCTCTCAACCTGAAGCCCCACGTGACCGAGTTCGAGGGCTTCGTCGAGTACGGCGGCACCTCCGTGGCCATCCAGGGTAACACCACGGTCACCGTGCCCTCCGGCTTCTTCCAGCCGATCTTCTCGCACCGCGAGGTGACCACCGATGTCACGATCTTCGACGGCGCCACCGTCGTGATCGGCGGACTGACCCGCGAGGAGGTCAAGACGGTGAACGACAAGGTCCCTGTCCTCGGCGACATCCCCCTCATCGGCACCGCCTTCCGCTCCAACGGCAAGACGACCACCAAACGCAACCTGATGGTCTTCGTCACCGCGGACCTGATCTCGCCGGGTGGCTCGCCGCTCCGCAGCAAGCTGCCGGGCGTCAACAACGGCTCGACCTTCTCGAACCCTGTCGTCGTCACCCCCGGTGGCGCCGTTTACCGCGAGGTCACCGAGGCCGCCAAGGCCGAGAACGCCAAGCCCGCTGGCCAGTAAGGCCCGGCAGCATCGCCCATCGGGGCCCGCCGCGAGGCGGGCCCTTTTGTTTGGGCTGGCTCGTCGCCGTCCCTCGGGAAAGCATCCCGTCATGCGCTGGCTGCTCGTCGACGGCTTCAATCTGGCCTTCCGTAGCCACTATGCGATGGAGCGCACCGGACTGACGCGCGCGGACGGGTTTCCCACCGGCGCGCTCCACGGATGGATTCGCGCGCTCTGGAGCCTGCAGGACAGCGAGAAGCCCGACCGCATGGTCGTCTTCTTCGACCTGGGCGGATCGGATCGGCACCTCGCCGCCCATCCCGAGTACAAGGCCCACCGCGACGAGACCCCGCCCGACCTCGAGAAGCAGATTCCCGAGATCAAGAACCTGACGGCCCGCATGGGACTTGCCGTGGTCGAGCAGCGCGGCGTCGAGGCCGACGATCTCATCGCCTCGGCCGCCCGGCAGCTGGCCGCCAAGGGCGACGAGGTTGTGATTGTCAGCGCCGACAAGGATTTCGGCCAGTGCGTCGGCGGCACGGTCGTCCAGCTTGCCCCGCCCCCCACGGCCAATCCTGCCGCGGGTTGGCGACGTCTCGACCCCGCAGGTATCCAGGAGAAGTTCGGCGTTCCGCCCGAGCGCGTGCCCGACTACCTCGCCTTGGTTGGCGACACCGCCGACAACATACCGGGTCTGCGCGGCGTCGGGCCCAAGACCGCCTCCAAGTGGCTCGGCGAGTATGGCGACCTCGAGGGTGTGCTCGGCGCCGCCGCCACCATCGAGCCAGCGCGCTTCCGTGATCAGATTCTTGCCGAGGCCGCCCGCATCCGCGGCAACCTCGAGCTGGTCCGTTTCAAGACGGACTTCACCTTCGAGCCGGCCCCGAATCCTCCGCGCGACCCCGCCGCCCTCGAGGCCTTTCTCCTGGCGATGGGCATGGAGGGCACGCTCAAGACCTTCCGGCGGCGCGAGGCAGAGCGCGCCGCCAAGGCTCAGGGCGAGCTCTTCTGAGTCGCAACAAAAAGGCCCGCCGTGAGGCGGGCCTTGGTGCGAGACAGGCGCTCGCTCAGTTCTTGGCCTTGTCGGCGGGCTTCTTGGCGGGAGCCTCGGTCGCCGCGGCCTGCTCGTTCTTGAGCTTCTGGACTTCCTCTTCGACCAGCATCACGAAGAGCTTGGCTTCGATGAAATCCATCGCGAAGTTGCGGGTCAGCGAGAATCCGTAGGTCTTGGCCATGATCTCGTTGTCCTTGATCAGGTCGGCTTCGCCTTCCTTGACGGCGGCATCGAGACGGGTCTTCTCCTCGCCGGTCGCCTTGTCGGCGGCGGCCTTGAAGTTAACCAAGTTGGTGCGCTTGTTGGTGATCACTTGGTAGTTCCGGAGGAACTCCTCCAGGGCGAGGCCCGACATGGTCGAGGCCACGAGGTGCTTCTTGCCCTCGATGGTGACGACGTTCTCCTCCTTGAAGTCCTTTTCCTGGCGGGCCTTGGTCAGCTCCTCGTCGGTGACGGTGAGCAGTAGGCGGCGGGTTTGGAGGACCTTCACGGGGCGATTGCCCAGGGCGACGACGCGGAAGCCGTAGACCTTCTGGAAGAGGGCGTCCTTCGAGTCGAGGTCGCGGGCTTCCTGCTCGAGCACTTTGTTGAGGGCGTCCTTCTCACCGGTGGTGAGGGCTTGGTCGCGGCGCTGGGCGATGCCCTGGAGGCGTCCGAACTGCTGGCGCAGCGAGTCGAACTGCTGACCGAACTCGGCTAGGCCGGCCTCGGCCTTGAAGAAGAGCAGGCTCTCGAAGACGGCGGGCTGGTTGTTGACTGGGAGGAGGATGCGCTCGGCCTTGGGGGCGGCGGTTGCGGCAGCGGACTCGGCGGTGGCGGTGGTCATGGTGGGGTGGGTCTGGGCGTTGGTGTGGAGAGGGGATTACTTCTTGGCTTCCTTGTCCTTCTGCTCGCTGACGGCCTTGTCGACCTGCTTGTTCTCCTCGTCGGAGAGCAGGACGTAGAGCTTGGCCTCGGCGATCTGGGTCGCGAGCTTCTCGCTGAAGGGATACTTCTGGGCGGCGGCAAAGGCGGCCTCGGACTCGTTGACGTCCTTCTGTCCGCGCTGGATGGCTTCCTCGACCTTCTTCTTGTCCTCGGGCTTCGTCAGCTTGGGCTGGAGGTCCAGGAGCTGCTGGAGACGCTGCTTGGTCTCGGCGATGACGCGGACCTGCATCTGGAAGGTCTCGACCTCGACGGCGCCGGTGACGGTGCCCTTGGCCTGGAGCTTCTTGCCACCGTCCGCATCGATGACGGACTCCTTCTTGAAGTCGGCGCTGGCCGCGAGCTTCACGTATTCGTCGTCGGTGAGCAGCTGGTAGATGCCGAGCTTGGTCGGCACCACGACGTACTGGCGGGTGAGGTCGAAGCCGTACGCCTTGTTCATCGAGGTGTTGGCGGCGACGAGCTTCTGCATCTTGGCGTCGAGCTGGCGCTGGCGGGCTTCCTTCTCGGGGGTGGTCAGGGCGGCATCGAGGAGCTGCTTGGTCAGCGCGGCATCCTTACGCTCGTTGCTGATCTGCTCGACATCGCGCTGGAAGGCCTGGAAATCGGCGGCGGAGGGAATCAGGCGAACCAAGGCGAGTCGCTTGCCCTGCACCTCGATGATCTCGATGGTGGTAGGCTTGGCGGGGTCGGCCGGCTTGGCTTCTTGCGCATGGAGCGGGAGAAGCAGAAGGGTGGAAAGAAGTAGGGCAGTCCTCATGACAGGTTTGTGGGGTGGGGGAGGGATGAGCATGAACCTTCACCCGCATGCCCGCCACACAAAAAGAGCGACCTCGCCCGGTGGCCTATTTCAACTTAAGTGCTTTATCAACAGATGCTTCCAAATCTATCTGCAACAACTCCCTCTGAAAGGCTTCGTCGTTCAGCAAGGCGCGCGCGCTCGGGTGCTCGAGTGCGGTCCACAGTCGGCCCTGCCTGACCAGCAGTTTGATTTCGGGATCACCCCAGGCGGTGTAGAAGCTGGGATGAGAGGCCAAGGCCCGGATGGGCTCCTGTTCCATGAGGCGCCGCGAGGCTTCAGGGTCGGCCATCACGCGTCGGAATTTCGAGAGCAAGGATTGCCAGCGACCGGGCAGCGGGGAGTAGCCCGAGAGGGCTTGGGCACCGGGCAGGCGGGCTAGTTCCTCCCGTGTGCTCACGGCCCAGTGGCGCTCCGCGTCCGCCGGCTTGAGCAAGGTCTCGGCGACTCCGGCCCAGCCGGTGAGCAGGGCGAGTAACACGGCGCAGTTGAGCAAGCCTGTCCAGCAACCGACAATCGAGCCGAGCACGGGGCTCTCCGCCTCCTCGGCGCCCGGGTTGCGTCGCCCGATATGCCAGAGCCATCCGAGTGCCACCAGCCACGTGAGTAGCGCGACAGTCAGCATGCCGACACCTTCCCTGAGCATCCAGGGCACGGATGTGTCCACGAGCCACGCTAGGCCAAGCGGCGGTCCTGCCAACCAGCCGACGAACACGGCGATAGATAGGGCGAGCACGCCCGCGAGTTGGCGGATCGGTCCGCGTCGGTAGCCGCCTCGCGCGCCCCCGACGAGCAGGATGAGCAGGATCAGCAGGGCCGTGACTTGCGTGAGGCTGAAGCTCATCAGACGAGCATTTCTCGTGATTTTGGCGGTCGGAGGCGAGGGCATTCCCGCACTGGGGGCTTGATTCCGAGGGGGTGGCCCGCAAGATGCACTTTTCCTGGGTTCGCCACTTTAGCTCAGTTGGTAGAGCGTCTCATTCGTAATGAGAAAGTCGCCGGTTCAAGTCCGGCAAGTGGCTCCACCCGGTAAATGGCCCCCCGCGTTTGCGCGAAAAGACAATCCTCCCTCCTTCATGGCTCGCATGAGCAAGCACACCTCAGCCAAGCATCGCGCCAGCGATGGCCTGAAGCGAGCCTACGACCGGGCCTTCCGCGCCGACGCCGCCTACCGCGACTCCCTGCCCGACGTCCAGAACACGGACGCCTCCCTCATTCAGGGAGCCAATGTCCCCATTCAGCATGTCGGTGTCTCGGGGTTCCGCCTTCCCATGCGCCTGCGCACGCGCGATGGACGCGACCTCACGGTCGAGGCGACTGTCACGGGCACGGTCTCCCTCGCCGCCGACCTCAAGGGCATCAACATGTCCCGCATCGTTCGGACCTTCTACGAGTTCAAGGACCGCACCCTCTCGCACGAGCTCCTCGGGGAGATCCTCCTTCGCTACAAGCACGACCTCGCCTGCAGCCGCGCGCGCCTGATGGTGTCCTTCAGCTACCCCATCCTGCAGCAGTCGCTCCGCTCCGACCTAGCCGGCTGGCAGTATTACCGCGTGGTGCTCGAGGGCACGGTCGACGACCTTGACTGCCTCCGCCGCTACACGCACTTCGACTTCGTCTACTCCTCGGCCTGCCCGTGCTCGGCTGATTTGACCGAGCATGCCCGCGAGGCGCGCGAGGTCTACGGCATCCCGCACTCCCAGCGCTCCAAGGCCCGCGTCGTCGTCGAGGTCGCCCCGGGCAAGGCGCTCGAGGTCGAGGATCTCCAGGAACTCTGCCTCGCCGCTCTACAGACCGAGACCCAGGTGATGGTGAAGCGCGAGGACGAGCAGGCCTTCGCCGAGCTCAACGGCGCCTACCAGAAGTTCGTCGAGGACGCCGCCCGCCTTGTCTACGAAAAGCTCGATGCCGAGCCGCGCGTGCGCGACTTCACCGTCGCCTGTGCCCACCTCGAGTCCCTGCATTCCCACGACGCCGTCTCGGTGATCAACAAGGGCCTGCGCGGCGGTCTGTCCGCTGATTTCTCGGCCTTCAGAGACCTCGTCTGCTAACCTTCCGCGGTTGCGCAGCGCCCCCTCGGCCTCGTAACCTGCGGGCCACGAGGGGGTAGCTCAGCCGGATTAGAGCATCGGTTTTCTAAACCGACGGTCGCGGGTTCGAGTCCCGCCCCCCTCGCCACCCGCCCGCCGATGACAAACCGACTCCACCTCGCCCGTGACGGACGCTCACTCGGGCAGCGCGAAGTCCCCGAGATCCTGACCGCATTGACCTTCGGTGAGCTCCGCCCGTCGGATCTCTCCTGGCGAGAAGGTGAGACGGCTTGGATGCCGCTCGGCCAGCGCCCCGAGTTTGCCGCGGCCACTGCCATCCGTCCTATGCCCGAGCCCGCCTTGGAGCGCTGGCGCGAGGTCGGCCTCCTTCGCGCCACGGGACTGACGTTGCGAGAGACATTGCTCGCCCCCGTCTCCACCTTCGCCGCCTTGCCCGCGCGCGGGGGGCCCGGCCCCGCCTTCCTCCTGCACCTAGCTGTCGCCTGCCTTGCCAACGCACTTGGACTGGCCTGGGCCGAGTGGTTCATCCGGCCAGTCTGGGAGGGTGCACTCGGAGCGTTCTCGAACTTGCTACCCTGGGGGCAAGTTCTCCGCTTCTTCGGCTGGCTCGCGCTGGTCACACCGGTGCTCGTCTCGGTGGGGGCATGGGTCGGTCCAACGCTGCTGCATGGCGCGCTGCGCCTCCTGGGTGGCGGCAAGGGTGGGTGGGGCGTCACCTTCCGCGTCACCAACTACGTCGGCGCCGCCACCAATCTCATCTTGGCTATTCCGCTGCTCGGCATCCTGGCCCTGCCCTGGGGCGCCTTTTGCCTCATCGCCGGACTTGGTGCGGCGCACCGGGACGATGCCTGGCGCCCCATGCTCGCAATCGCCCTGGCCTGCATGACGGCCTGCTGCCTCTTCGTTGGTGCGGCTGTCCTGGCTCTTCTGCCCTTCTTCGCGCAGCTGGGCTGACCGATTTCCATTCGCCTTGTGACCGAGGGCGCGACTAGTCTGCCATCGATGAGCATTCACCTCGCACGCGACGGCTCGGCCCTGGGTATTTTCACTCTTGATGAGGTCCGCGCCGGACTCGCCTCCGGTCGCTTCCGGCACAGTGACCTCGCATGGCGCGAGGGCATGCCCGCCTGGACCGCGCTCTCGTCCTGGCCGGAGTTCTCCACGGTCGGCTCGATGCTGGCCGATGCGCCCGCGTCGTCCGCCACCGAGATTCCCTGGGAGCGCGAGAAGTCGTTCGGTTCCTTCCTCGCGACCCTGAGGCTGGCGTTGGCCTCGCCCGCCACCGGCCTGGCCGTGGGTCGGTACGCCTTCGGCGACTGGCTGGCCTTCGCTTACCTAACCTTCGCGCTCGCCCTGCCTTTCCAGATCATCGGCCTGCTTCTGGCCGATGACCGGAATCGGCAGCTCGCGGAGTTTCTCGAGGGCCTGGGGCTCAATGACATCGCCGAGAAGATCTCCGCGCAGCCGACGGAGACAGGCATCGCCATCGTCGGCATGGTGCTTGGGACATTCCTCGCGCCACTCATCTATGCCGCGCTTGGACTTCTCCTCTGGCTGATGCAGCGCGTGTTCGGTCACAAGACTGCCTTGGAGCGCACCGTTTCGGCGGCACTGCTCGCCATCTCGCTCGTCACGGTTGTCACCGCTCCGATCAACCTGCTCGGATTCAATATTGTCCTGCAGATGCTGGTCGGCCTCCTCGCGGTGGTCCCTTGGCTCATCCTGTATTTCCGCGCCCTCGGCGCGGCGACGGGTATCTCGCCGTGGGCGCAGTTCGGCATGAACCTGCTCCTCGCGTTCATCCTCTGCTGTTGCTGTTGCTTCCTGCCGGCGGCGTTCCTCGGCCTTCTGATGGGCTAAGATGATCCGGTTGGTCCGCCGCCCGCTGATTCCCGGCGAGTTCGACGCCGAGCGCTGGATTCCGCCCGTGCTGGTCGGCCTCGGATTGCTCGCGTGGGGTTTCTTCCAGCTTGGACTGACCACGCCCGCTTGCCTCTTCCGGAGCATGACAGGTGTGCCTTGCCTCGCCTGCGGTGGTACCCGCTGTGTGCGTAGCTTGGCGGGGCTCGATATCGCCGCCGCTTTCGCCTATAGTCCGCTTGTCGCCGCCGCTGCGCTGGGTGCGGTCGCCTGGTCCATCTGGGCCACCATCGCGCGCGTGCGCGGCGACGCGCTTCGTCTGCGCCTGGTGACGGATGCGCGCGGCTCCTTGCAGTTACGTTGGGCAATCGGCGTCGCCCTCGTTCTGAACTGGATCTGGCTTTACCAGAATCTCCCTGCCTGATGTTTCGCAAGTTTCTCAGGGCCTGCGCGATCACCTTCATGGTCGTGGTCTCCTTGGCTGCGGTGACCTGGGTCGTCTATCTCTGCAGCGAGCGCCCGAGGCAGGCCGAGATGGAGATTTGCCTGCTCGATGGCATGGACGGTCTGCGCGAGTCTCCGACCGCACCGGAGACAGTCGTGCGCGTGCTCGACCGTGTCGCGGATCGAGTGCCCGTGCTCACCGAGGGTGGAATCGAGGCGCCTCCGCCCGACCGCGCCGATGCCTCGCCTTATGGGGATCCCTCTGGTCCCTGGCTCCACCTCGTGAATCCCGGTTATGAGGTCGGGTATGACGAGCAGGAGCGCGTGCCACGCTGGGCGGCTTACAAGGTCATGCGCAACGCGGGGTCGCACGGGCCCCGTCCCTCCGGCTTCCGGGTCGATACTCGCACGCGCTCACGGGTGCGCACCGAGGTCTACACGCGTTCGGGCTATGATCGCGGCCACATGGCTCCGAACTACGCTCTGGCGGTGTGCCATGGCGAGGAGGCCCAGCGCGCGAGTTTCCTGATGACGAATGTCGTGCCCCAGTTGCACGGGCTCAACGCGGGGCTTTGGAAGGACATCGAGCTGCGCATCGCGCAACGCTACAGCGAGCGCTTCGGCGAGGTCTGGGTGGCCAACGGTCCAGTCTTCTCGACCGATGCCCCCGCTCGTCACATCGGTCCCGCCGATACCCGGGTGCGGGTGCCCGATGCCTTCTGGATGGTGGTTGCGCGACGCACGCCGGAGGGCCGCTTGCTCGTGCAGGCGCTTGTGGTGCCGCACCGCGAGATCTGGCGCGACCTTGATCTGTCGCGTTACCTCGTGAGCGTCGACGAGGTCGAGCGCCTCACCGGGCTCGACCTTTTCCCGCTCTTGCCCGAGGCGACGCAGCGTGTGCTCGAGGCTTCGCCGGCGCCGCGCGCTTGGTGAGACCGCGGCGCAGCGCGGACCCCGTCACCAGGAAGACGCAATCGGAACCGTCGGCTGTCGGCAGCCAGGTCAGCTCGAGGTTGGGCCACGCCTTGGCGATGGCGTCGTGCAGTCCGCCGACCTCCACCGCGAGCACGCCGTGCGGGGCGAGCAGTTTCGCCGCCTGCGCAAGCAGCTTGCGGATGACCCCCAGGCCGTCCTTGCCCGAAACCAGCGCCATGCGGGGCTCGCGGTGAAACTCGGCGGGGAGCGTGCGCAACACCGACTCCGGCTCGTAGGGCGGGTTGCTGATGATGAGGTCGTAGGGTCCCTTGAGTCCAGCGAGCGTGTCTGTCTCGCGCAAGGTGATGCGCTCGGAGAGGCCGTGGTCGGCGACGTTGAGTCTCGCCACCTCGAGCGCCTCGGCGGAGAGGTCGGTGGCATCGACATGCGCGGAGGGGAACTGCCGCGCGAGGAGCACCGCGAGGCAGCCGGAGCCGGTGCAGGCGTCGGCGGCCCGCCGAACCTTCGCCGTATCGGGAATCCAGAGCGGGAGTTGCTCGGGGATGATCTCGACGAAGTAGGAGCGGGGGATGATGACGCGGCGGTCGACGCGGAAGCGCAGGCCCCCGAGCCAAGCCTCGCCGGTCAGGTACGCAGTCGGCTCCTTGTCGAAGATGCGTTGCTCGAGCAGGTGGCGCAGGCGTGCGGCGGCGGGCTCGGGCATCGGGCGGGCCAGCGCCTCCGAGAGCGTCTCCCAGGGGAGACCGAGCGCGTGGGCGAGCAGGGTCTCGGCCTCCTGGCCGGCGTCGAGGAAGCCCTGGCCGTGGGCGGCGCCTCCGCGGGCGAGCTCGCGCACGGCGAAGCGCAACCAGTCCTTACCGGTGCGCAGCCTGCGCACCGCGGCATCCGACAGGCGCCGGGCCGGGTCCATCGCGGGCTCAGCTCAGCGACTGGGCCTGCCAGAGTTCCTTCGGCGTGCGCTCGAAGAAGTCCTCGAGGTACTTCGTGGTCGCGCCGCCTTGGCGGAAGACCGGGTCCTTCATGATCGCGCGGCAGACCGGAATCGTGGTGTGCACGCCGCGGATGATGTACTCGCTCAGCGCGCGGTGCATGCGGTCGAGGGCCTTCTGGCGGTTCGCGCCGACGGAGATGATCTTCGCGATCATCGAGTCGTAGAGGGGCGGGATGGTGTAACCCGAGTAGCAGTGCGAGTCGATGCGCACGCCGTGACCGCCGGGGGCGTAATAGAGCCCGATGGTGCCGGGGGAGGGTGCGAAATTGCGGGCGGGATCCTCGGCGTTGATGCGGCACTCGATGGCGTGTCCGGTGATCTTGATGTCCTTCTGGTCCAGCTCGATCTTCTCGCCGCAGGCGATGAGGATCTGACGGCGCACCAGGTCGAGGTCGGTGACCTCCTCGGTCACGCCGTGCTCCACCTGGATGCGCGTGTTCATCTCCATGAAGTAGAAGTTCCCGTTCTTATCGACGAGGAACTCGAGCGTGCCGGCGTTCTGGTAGCCGATGGACTCGGCGAGGCGGACGGCGGTCTTGCCCATCTGCTCGCGCAGCTTCGGAGTGAGGAAGGGGGACGGGGATTCCTCGATCAGCTTCTGGTGGCGGCGCTGCACGGAGCAGTCGCGCTCGCCGAGGTGGAGGACCTTGCCGTGCTCGTCGGCGAGCATCTGGAACTCGATGTGGCGAGGCTGCTCGATGTACTTCTCGATGTAGACCGAGCCGTTGCCGAAGGCCTTGTCAGCCTCCATGCGCGCGCTGTCGAACTCCTTGGCGAAGGCCGCGGCGTTGTGGACGATGCGCATGCCCTTGCCGCCGCCACCGGCGACGGCCTTGATGATGACGGGGAAGCCGATGCGCTGGGCCTCCTTGATCGCCTCGCGCTGGCCGTCGACGGGTCCGTCGGTGCCGGGCACGGTGGGGACCTTGGCCTTGGCGGCGGTCTGCTTGGCCACGGCCTTGTCGCCCATTAGGCGGATGTGCTCGGGGCGCGGCCCGATGAACTTGATGTTGGCGGCGGCGCACTTCTCGGCGAAGCCGGCCTTCTCCGAGAGGAAGCCGTAGCCGGGATGGATCGCGTCGACGTTGGTGATCTCGGCCGCGGAGATGATGCGGTCCTCGCGCAGGTAGGAATCCTTGCTCGGGCCGGGTCCGATGCAGACGGCCTCATCGGCGAGCTGCACGTGCAGCGACTGCTCGTCCGCCTGGGAGTAGACGGCGACGGTCTTGATGCCGAGCTCGCGGCACGCGCGGATGACGCGGAGCGCGATTTCGCCTCGGTTGGCGATGAGGATCTTGTTCATGCGGCGGACCGGGACGGCCTCAGTTGGCCTTCACCCGGAAGAGAGGTTGGCCGAACTCGACCGAGGTCCCGCTGGCGACGAGGCACTCCACGATGGTGCCTTCCACCTCGGACTGGATCTCGTTCATGACCTTCATGGCCTCGATGATGCAGACAACCGTGTCGGCCTTCACCTTGCTGCCGACCCCGACAAAGGCGGGGGCATCGGGGGAGGGCGAGCCATAGAAGGTCCCGACCATCGGGGAGGTGATGACCTTGAGGCTGGGGTCGGCAGCCGCTGGAGCGGGGGCGGGCGCCGGGGCCACCGCCGGGGCGGGGGCGGGCGCAGCTGCCGCCTGGGCGGGGACGGGGGCGGCCGGGGCGGGGGCGCTGGCCGTGGTCACGGTCTGCGTCAGCCTTCCGGGCACGTCCCGCTTGATGCGGAGCTTGAATTCCTGGTCTTGGATCTCGAACTCGGACAGGTCCGACTTCTTCATTAGATCCACGACTTGCTTGATTTTTTGGAGGTCCAAAGGCGTGTCCTCAGTTGGGGGTGTTGAGGGGTTAGATAGTCCCATCGGCCCCCACGAATCAACCCCTTAGTTTCCATGGGGGGCAATACTTGCTTAAATAAATGATTATCAACTATTTATTTATATTCACATCCCGGGCTTCGCACCTACTTCCGGCTTATTCACAGTGCCACCGATTTTAACGTCTATCATCTTAGCTATCAATCTGTTAGGGTTAAAGTACTTTAGTGGCCCCCAGGGTGAGTCCTTTAGGTAAAATCGACCAGAGAGATTCAGCCCCCCATTCTGTAACTGAATGGACCCCTTAAGGTTAAGTGCGGCATCGTCCCCCTCTATCTTGAGGGGGTTGAGGAGCGCCTTGCCTCCGGTGCAGCGGAAGTTGGCCTCGACCCGGTTGAGGGGGTAGCTGGAAAAGCCGATGCCCAACAGGTCGAGGCCTTCGGACAGGATGCCGAGCAGACGGATTGTCTTAAGCGTGGGGTCGGACAAATTGACCTGTCCCTCGCCTTCGGTGGCCCAGGGTGCCGAGAAGTCGAAGCTGCCCTTGTAGAGAACCGTCAGTTGCGACGGGTCGGCCTTGGCTTCGGCAGGTGGGCTACCGGTGATTTGTCCGATCAGGGTCTCGACGCCCGAGCGGCTCCACTCGCGCACCGACAGTTCGAGTTGGTTCTGACTGGCAAGGTCGCCCTTGAGGGAGAGGGAGGCTTTGCCTCCGGAGACGAGACCCGTGGCTTCGATGGAGAGCTTGCGTGCGTCCTCCGCCGCCTGGGTGACGGTCAGGTTGAGCTGGTCGACCTTCACGCCTGCCAGCGACGAGGTGCCTGCCGAAGCGAGTGTGGCGCGCAGCGGGCGACCGGGTCCGAGCGCGACGCGAAGCTCGGCGTCGCCGAAGCTCAGCGAGTTCAGTCGAGTGGCGAGCGCCGGGTCATAGAGGCGGACGGCGCAGGCTGGAGCTAGGTTGCCCTGCATATCAATCTGCGGGAGGCCCTGCCACTCGGGTTTTCGCCAGTCCCAGCAGACCGTGCCCCGCGCGGTGCCGGCGGACTCGCCCGATAGCTCGCCCTCGAGCTCGTCGATGGAGACCACACTCTCGTCGTTTGTCGCCAGCACGCGGAGGCTCACCAGCCGGAAGCGTGTCTCCATGAAGCCGAAATGCGCGAGGCGCGCCCGGACTTGCGTTCGGGTTGAGGCCACATCGCCCCAGCGGCCCTCGACACGCACATCCGCATGCGGGCGGGTCGGGCGGGTCGAGAGATCGAAACGCGCCCAGAGATCCAACCACCACTTGCCGAGCAGGGCGTTGAGGCAGGACGGGTTGAACGGCTGCCCCTCCGAGGAGTTCAGACGGATGACGTAGTTATCCCCTGGGCGAAGTCCGCCTTCGATCTCTCCCCGAATGCCAGCCAGGTCCAGCCGCGTCAGGGCGAGCCGGTTGTGCCGGAGGTCCAGCAAGAGTTCACCGCGGAAACCTGCGCGCGCCTGCTCGGGTCGAACCACCGCCGGTCGCAGGTCGCCCCAGCCCATTTCCGAAACGGCGAACGAGGCACGCGCCACGGCCAGTCCGTCGGCGGACCAGTCGAGCTCACCGCCCAGAATCTCGATTCGTCCGCAGAGGTCGATGCCCGCGGCGCGCGCCTGCTGGGCAAGGGGTGCGATTCGCGTCAGGTCTGACGCCGCGAGAGCCGCGGTGGCATCGCGCAGCCGCACGGCTCCTCCCTCCATCTCGACCCGACCGGCAAAGCGTGACTCCGCGGTCTCGGCGGAGAGCTCAATGCCCACGGGTCGGTCTCGGCTCCATTCGCCACGGACCGAGACGGCGGTGACCTCGAGTCCGTCGATGCGCCCGGCTAGGAGCAGCGCGCGGAAGCGCCCCTGCTCGCCGAGGTTGACCCACGCGCGCTCGGCGCTCGCACCCCATCCGCGAAGTCCTCGCAGCCGCACCTCGGCGTGCAAGCGACCATCCCAGCGCGCGTTGATCTCGCCCGAGGCGGCTTGGACTGGCAGCGCACCGAGCGCGGTCGTGTTCTCGACGAAGGCGCCGCTAACGGAGCTTCCCTTGGGGTTGGCAACCAAGCCGATGGATCCGTTCATTGAGCGGAGTGTGCGCAGGCAATCGCTCGCCAAAGCCCGGTTCCAAGCAGGCAAGTCCGGAGTCGTGCTTGTCTCGGCCGTGGATTCGGAAGGCAGCGTGACGCTGGCATGCAACGTGATGGAGCCGGCGCGCGCCGCCGCCTGGACACGGACGTTGCCGTCGACTGGTGCGAGCCGAACGACAAAATCATCGATGGCTGCACCATCCGTCCCGAGGGCGCCGCGCCCGCGCACCTGCAGCCCCAGGATGCGGGGTGAACCAGTGACGAACCCTCGCCAGTCGGGCAGCACATCGACGTCCGCCGTCAGCTCGTCCTCGGGTTGGTCTGAGTTCCAGACATGCACGCCGCTCAGACGTAGGCGCCCGCGGCGGTCGATGGTTGCCTCCCGGCACTCGAAGTCGAGCCGACCAGCGGCCACATCGGCGAGCGCGCTCAGCACGCCCGCTGGCAGGCGGGTGGGCGAGGGGTGCGCGATGACCCAGAGCACCGCGAGTTGCGTGACCAGCAGTAGCGCGAGCAGGACGCGCACAAGGAGCGTGATCCAGCTGCGCCGGGTGTTGGTCGATGCCGTGCCCATCCTTCGGTCAGGGGGCGGTCCAAGGGGCGAGCGCGTCGGCCAGGTTGGGTTCGGGCACGAATTCGGTCCCGTCAGCCTCGTCGCGCATCACCAGTGTGTTCGGCCCCTCGGCTCGGCTGCAGCGGTAGGTGCGGGTTGCGTCGCTGGCGCCGGCTGCACCTGCTGCCGAGCGATCGTTCACCTTTAGTGTGAGGGCCCAGCTGGTATTCCCGGGGGCGAATGGACGGCTGGTGCTTGCGAAGCTGCGCGCCTGCACCAGCGACAGTGCGCTTGCCAGACGGGTTGCCTGCGCGCTGTTGATTTCGCCTTCCGCCGCCCATCGTCCATCGGCACCGAGACGTGCCTCGGCAATCACCTTGCCGGATGCGTCGCTCAGTGTCAGGCGCGAGACCTGCGTTCCCGCCGGAAGGCGCGTCAGCGTCTCGGTCCGCCAGTCGTCGGCAGACACGGAGACCCATCGGTCGATGGGTCGCTCACTCGGGCAAGCCAATGGCTCGCCGCCCGGCGTCCGGACGAGGATGCGGCCGCCGGATGCATCGTCGGCCACCTCGAAGGTGAGCCTGCCGTTGACGAACTCGAGCTCCACTCGGTGCCAACGGCTTGCGGCCGCCGCTACCGGCTGTCCATCGCTAGCGCGTAACCCGGAGAGTAGGCGCAGGAATTGCTGCGCGCGTCCGACGCCGACTTCGAGTCGGCGAGTGGCGGTCGAGCCCGCGAGCACGGGCATTTCCCAGCGCCCGGTGGCCCCGGCGGTCTCGATGCGGTGCAGCGTGAGCGATCGGCGATCCGTCAGGTCGGTCAGGATGATGCCGCGAACGCCGGCGGGATCGAAGTCGCACGGCTGGCGCGAGCGCAGACGTGTCTCCGGGTCCTCCCACTCCGCGAGAGCGCGTGACTCAATCAGGAAGGGTTGCGAGGGATTGTCCTCGAGGCAGGCCTCGCTCAATCCGTCCTTGGCCGGCCACACCATGAGGACTTGGCGGCGTCCCGCGCTCTCGACAGAGAGCCGCAGCGTGGGCTTCTCCGCCGCGGTCTCGCGCCGGGGCAGGAAGCGCGCGACCCGCAGGTCGGTCAGCGCGGCCACCGCGCGCGGCGCGCGCTCGGCGTCGGCGATCCGGTCGAGCGGCGCCTCGAAGCGCCAACTCGGCTCGTTGTCCGTCCGCCCAACACGCTCGTGGTTCTCAAGAATCAGCCCCCACCGCTTGTCGCTGCCATCGACCTCGGTCTTCCGGATGCCGACGGCGCGCACCTCGAACGCAGGGATGTCGAACACCGCGTCGGTACGATAGGACTCGGATGGAGACAGCAGAATCTTCACCAAGGGCTCGCCCGCGGTGGCGATTCCCCGCTCGCCGCCGTCGAGCCGTGCGATGCGCGTCCCAGGATTGGCTCCATGCACGGTGACCTCGGCCTCGACGACCTTTCCGGCGGCTGCGGAGACGCGCAGCTTCCAACGGCCTGCTGCTGCCGCTGGCAGTGTGGGGTCGACGAGGCGCGGGTCGCCCTCGCGCACGAGCGCGAGCTCACCGAGCAAACGCTGCACTTCCCAGGGGTTTGCTGGCCAGGCGTATGGCTGCGTGACCTGCCAGCCTCCTCCCGCCCGTTCCAAACGAACCAACCCGGTGGCGCCCTCGATCTCGATCACCGCAGGTTCGGTCGGGAAGGTCAGTCCACGCACGGTCGGGTCCTGGCTGCTCGGCATCGCCCACCAGATGACGAGTGCGCAGGCCACATTGGCCAGGAGCAGCAGCAGGGTGGTGCGGGTGGGGCGCATGTTGGGATTAAGTCCTGCGGCGCCAGGTCGAGACGGCAAGCCCCAGCGCGGCGACGGCCAGCGGCACCAGGGCGCACTGCCAGCCCAGGGAGATGAGCTGGGACGTCGTTGCGGTCAGGGCGAAATCGCGCGACGGGCGCGCTGGAATGGAGACGGCGCGTTCTCGGCCGCCGAGCCAAAGAATCGACTGTAGGAGGAAGGCCCGGTTCCCGCCGCGGTCCAGACGCGCGTTCGCAGCGAGGTCCGATGACCCGATGACGACCAAGCGCCCGCCTTCGGCTCCGGTTGCGGAGGCCAAACCTGTCCGGCGTTCGGCCGCCACCGCGATGCAGACTGGCCCGGGCTGGTCGCGCGCGGGGTCGAAGCGGGCGGGCTCGCGCCGGGGGTCGGCCTCTCCCCATGCCTCGGCCGAACTATAGATCATCTGCCAGACCCCCAGGGTGCTGTCCTGCGCGCTGCCCAAATCGAAGGCGACGGGACGCAGACGACCGGCGACGAGCGGGAGGTCGAGCGTGGCAAGCACCTGCGCGACGGGGTGGAGCTTGGCGTCGAGATTGCGGAGTGCGATGTCGCCGTCGGGTAGGCGGCGCGAAGGGTCGGGCTCGCGCACTTCCGCGTCCGGGGAGAAGATCGCCCAGCTCTCGAGCACAGGCTCGAGTCCGTGGGCGCGGCCGGCGTCGAGGAGCAGCAGTGCGCGGCCGTTCCGGTCGTAGAGGTAGGCGCGGATGAGCTCGGCCTCGGCGGGCGAGAAGGCCGTGACGGGACCGGCGATGAGGAGCAGTGAGGCGTCCCGGGGCACGCCACCCGCGACGCTCAGGGTCAGTTGGCGCAACTCGACGTTGGCCAGGCGCAGCTGGCGGGCAAGCTGGCTGAGCCCACGGGCGGCGGAGGCATCGTCCGCGGAGAGTTCGCCGTGCCCGCGTGTCAGGTAGCAGATGAGAGGGCGGTCGTCGGTCGCCTGCACGAGCGCGCTCATCATCGCCTCCTCGAGCTGCCCGGCGTCATTGCGCTCGGCTAGCTCGGGGAAGCTGAGAATACGCTGCCGTGTGCCGCAGGCGACGATGAGCCCCGCCTCGGGAGGAATGGGTCCGTGGCGCGCCGCGAGCTC
>Ga0129333_10000241_pt1 | contig 40509 bp, 41 predicted proteins | sample CPB6_08_DNA_FD_94474 | JGI IMG/M metagenome (GOLD analysis project Ga0129333, IMG submission 94474) | Freshwater to marine salinity gradient microbial communities from Chesapeake Bay, USA - CPBay_Sum_0.6_0.8_DNA | ecosystem: Environmental > Aquatic > Marine > Coastal | place: USA: Chesapeake... | reverse complement strand
ATCCCAAACATCTGTTTCTTTACCAAATTGAAATGTATTGAAAAATATTGTTTCCTGTGTTTGAACTTTGAGACGACCTTTAGTGTCTATGCTGGAAATAACACCTGATCCTTCACCTGACCCTACTAAGTTAACATTGGCACGAAGAACAGGTTCTCCAACGGCATTATACTCCATAGCCTTATGGATGTTTAGGAGATTACTCTCCTGTGGGTGAACGTAATTTGACCCTGTGTTTAGATAACGATCAACTGGCATGTTTAATACCCAAATCTATCTTTTGTAGCATTATAAATTTGCTGTATTTCAGAAAGAGTGATCTCTCTACTATAAGCTAATGCGTAGGCTATACGACCGTTAAGAAAATTACCTACGCCAAATCTAGCAACATTGGTAGATCCGTCGCCCGCGTGTGCGGTAGTATAGGCAGGATCAGAATTTTCTAAGAAATCATTAACGTAAAGTTTAATGCCAGTAGCTGTGCTAAAGGTAACTGTGGCCATATACCAAGTTCCAGTAGAAAAGGTCATATTTGATCCGAAGGCGCCTACTCCTGTATAGGGAACAACATTGGCATTTCCTGCCCATAAGTTAGTAGTTCCTCCAAAAAACAAATAATGTCCTCCGGCTGAGCTACTTAATAGGTTATTATCGGCAACCGCATTAAGATAAAACCATACAACTTTAGAGTAGGCAGTTGAAGGAACAGTATTACCTGATCCTGTGCCAGACTGTGTAGTTCCGTTAAAAGTAAAATATTCTGGATTAGTTGAGTTGAAAGTAGGACTACCTACTAAAGTTATATTATTAGCAGGCGATGCTAGGTCTGACCATGTGCTGCCAGATCCTGGATAACTTGATATATTACCAGCATCTAACCAAAGCGTCAAACCACTTTGTGGTGGAGGAACAGCAGTTCCCCAAGGCCTACCAACTATTAGACCTCCTGTATTTGGATTATCAAATGTTGACGTATTGTTAATATAGGTAGTAGGTAGCTCAGTAATATCGTAGGTATTTCTATATCTATAGAAAGTAGCTGTAGTTACACCGGCTGCTTTTCTTCGTAGCTGAGCTAAATCTAATTTTAAAAGCTGTCTTTGTTGTTTAGTCCAAGTGCTGGTGTTAGCAATATTGTTACTACTACCTATAAAGGTTCCAGTAGTAACTGAATATGTAGCCATAGTGGCTGTGTAGACAACTTCTATATTGTTTAGATAAAATTGTTGTATGGTGCTAGTAGTGCCTTCAGCAGCATAAACTAAATTTTTTAACTGTGCAAAGGTAGTAGACGTATTAACTGATATAGTCAGTTTAGTAGCACTATTAAGAAAACTTTGAACATAAATGTCCATTAATTACTCCGCTCTATGTTGATGTGCAGGATATAAGCTAATACTGTCAGATCTCATGTCAGCAGGGTTCTTAGGACCGTTCCATCCACCACCTGCATCAACAGTTACAGAATCAATACCTGCTACTTTTTCAGCAGGGCTGTTATTATACATCTGTTCATGTTCTTGACTAAGCAGATCAAATATTTGTTTAAACCTATTAGTATCTGACCCGGTTTGGATAGGTTCATCTGTAGATTGATCAGCACAATCTATTTTGTCTATGAGATCTAATACATCTCTAATTATGTCTGTAGCTTTCATTACGATTTAATCCAGGTTGCTTGGAACCAAGTTTTTTGTGCTCCTTGTTCTAGAGTTTGAACACCGCCGCTAGCCTGAGTAGCTCTTATTTCCGCAGTATCTGTGGAACCATTAAAGTATACTAATGCACTACCACCTACTCCACCTCCATTACCTATCCAACTAGAGCCTACAATTTTTTCTTGATTATTGTTTTTGTAAACACTTACAGTAACATTACCACTCCAAACCCCAGTAAAGTTTAAATGGGTTTCTAATAGATACCAACCTGCTACTAAAGGGGTATAGGTGCTTGTTGAAAGATTGAATTCGCCACTATCGTGTCCAGTTGTAGAAGTATCAAACGGTATTTTGTATTCTATGTTCTGTGTCATGCTAAAACCAGAATTTCCGTTAAACATAAACACATTGGTTACGCTATTTGCAGCACTTATACCACTGACAGAAGCACCTGAAAAGTCTGCTGAACCTGTAACTACTAGACTACTAGCATACACAGTCCCGCCTACTCCAATACCACCTGCAACCTGTATTGCTCCTGATTGTGTTGATGTAGACGATGTGATATTAGTTACTGTGAAAATACCACTATAGATGCTAGATATAGAGCCACCGGCAAATGCCGTAGTTTGTGTCGTGCCGTCTGGGAATGTCAAAGCACCGTTGTTATCGAAAGTCCAAGTTTTATTAGAGTCATTTAATCTAATTAAAAATACACCGCCATCTCTAACATCAACCTGTAAGGTGCCTGTAGATAGGTAACCACCCACACCGTAGTTAATACGTGAAAAATTAGGAAATTGAAACGAGTTATTTCCTGAATCTAGATTCCATATTCCAGATCCTGATTGAATAAATCCATTTCCGCTTGGCAAAACAATTTTGGTGCCTTGAACTTCAAACGTTGTAGGAATATATGAACCTGGTCCAGATTCAAATTCTGTTATTATTTTATAAGAACTTGAAGTAGCATAAGGAACATAAACAGTAGATCCTGTGCTTGTAGTGCCATCTGGGTAAATTAATTGATTATCTTTGTTGAAAGCCCAAAAACTACTTCCACCATCTGTAGACAGTTCAATAGTTCCAAATCCATCAGGTCCTGAAGAAGTGTTTATGAGTATATCTCCACCAAGTCCCGATGAACTTATACCAGATGCTATGAATACATCGCCGCCACTGTTACCATCTGCTACATTACCACCGTTATCTCCAGCACTACCGGCAGAGATGTTAACATTAGCACCTGGCCCAGCAGATGTTCCTGGATTTGGCGAGGCATAGCCGTTGCGAGCCTGTATATAGTTTGCTCCATCTGCTGATACGGCAAAATACTGTGTGTCATTACCGAGGAATAACGCAGTTTGATCTTGATCACCAGATGTAATGTGTATGTGGTTACCTTCGCCGCCACCTGTGGAATAAATTTCTAAACGCTGTGTACCATTGGCAGCACCAGCTGGCACTAAGGTTAATGAAGTTGTAGTTGTTCCCCATAGTTCATTCGTTACTTGGGTTTCTTGAATCGCACCACCTTGAGGAAGGTATAATTCTCCTAGGCTGTTGAATTCCCAGTTTCTATTTGTGACTCCGCCTGCTGAAGTAAATGTATAAGTTTCAGTATAATTTAATCCAGTACCAGATGCTGGACTTATTGTAATAGAATAAGTTCCATAGATGTCTGGACCGGTAACAGCAGATACTGTAGTAGGCACAACAATTCCTGAACCAGTCACTGTCATTCCTGCTACAATATTACCAATAAAGGGGCTTGATCCAATATCAGTGGTAATGGTATCTGGACTGTAGGGCGAGGTCTGCTGAACAACAGTATAGATTGCCGGTGGACCCTGTGTATTAATATTCACTGAACCAAATGTGCTGGCTCCGTCGTTATTGGCGGTAATTTCAACATCGTAGTCATTACCATTTATGACGCCACCACCTGGTAATACAATATAACCAGCAGTATTAATGGTTATTGTTTTAGAAACAACCGTCTCTGTATTCCATACGGTAAATTCGATAATGCCTTCATTACCGCTACCGGAAGCATACAATGTTATATTAGATAGGTATAATCCGTCTGGATTTTTATTAACTATAGATAATGGTAGTCCAGATACGCCATTGCTAAACCCAGGCCAACCCATTCCTTCTGGGCCGATTGCTGCCCCCTGTGGAGTTGTAAATGTACCAGTCTGATCAAACGCCCAAGTATTAACTGTGCCTGTATAACTACCAGTCTCAATACGCACCTGTTCAGTAGTAGCATTAAATGTCAATGCAGCAACTTTACTGGGTTCAAATGGATTTTCAGCCCATCCCACAGTCATACCACCTGACAGGCCTTTAGACATTACCTGTAGAATTTCATTTTCTGTCTGTTGTAAAACAGTTCCATTAACTGGAACAAAATTACTAATAGGTGAGGCTGTCAGTCCACTGGGTAGTTGTGTCACCCCGTCAAATCTATACATCCAACTGTGTGTTGTCAGAGTGTTACTGACTCTAATTTCTAATCCGTCGGTGCTCTCTTGACCATCTAACTGCGACAATTCTAATTCTAATATACTGCCAGCAGTTAATCTTAAATCATCTGTAGCCCGCAAATTAATATCTCTACCAGATGTAATATCAATATCGTCATTGTCGGTAGAAATACCAAATATATCTTTGTCTACATCTACTCCTACGGTGTTAAGATAATCATACGAAATTGTTATATTTGTAAATGTAAATGGATCTGGATCGGGCAGCTGATTGACTTCCATCACATAGTCATTAGGTCCAAATCCCTGAATAACATTGGTCACCGTAGTTACAATATTTTCAGCACCCGGATTGACCGTTGCTTGGATATTACTATAGCTATAGGGGAATTGTAAGTTCCCGCTGAATTGATCTGCTAATCTCTGTAATAGTGTGCGGAAATAAAGTCCGTTACCTGTAAGGGTAATAGAAATTGTACCCTGACCACCAACATTAGTGTAGCTAAAATTAGCTTCGTCATTTTCGTAAAAATTTCTAACAAACGACTTCTTAGCCTGTAGTAGTGCCGCTTGGTTAAAATTATCCAGTGTTAATTTAGCATCAGCAGTACCTACAACTAATGTAATAGGATCGCTACTATCGATAGATTGAAGATTAGGTAGGACAATCTTTCCATTAGGTTCAAACGCCCAGTCTACAAAAGTTCCTGTGGTTACACCAGGAACTGAAATAATTGTATTGACATTTCCATCACTACCGATAATTGTTCCATTTGGCAAAATAGTTTCGCCACTACTACCATCAAATGTCCAAGTTCTATTGTTATCTCCGTAGTCTGTTACAATATAGGCAGTGTAATTTGCCGCTAGTGTAATACCTTCTGGCGTAGTTCCTCTAATAATATTAGGAATAACGACGTTTCCAGTAGTTGTTAAAGAAACAGTGTATGTACCATTTACTAGGGTAGAGCCTAATCCACCTCCACCACCAGAAACCGGACTTCCGTCAACAGTTAGATTTCCTCCACTTACACTTAGTGCCGTTCCACCTATATAGATTGTAGTGGTTCCTACATATAAGTGTCTCCATTGAGTGCTTGTGCTTCCCAAATCATAGGTTAAATCTGCTGAAGGAATAATAGATCCCTGTGGGCTTTCCCCTAACCACTTAACACCGTCAAAGGTATAGAGCAGGCCATTGGTTCCTGTATAAACTGTGCCAGTTGAAGGGTTTGAAGGAAAAACTAACGCCATAATCTTAGTCCTATTTTATTATTTACCTATATCAAGGTGCCATCAAAAATGCAGTTTGATCTGTTCTAACTGCCTGTGTATTACTTCCTCCATAGGGATTAGCAAATTGAAACCGTTGTAAATTGCCCGTAGGTGTAGTAAAGTTCCCTGTATAAACTATTTGACCTTTGACAACTCTTACGTTTGTAATATAACCGTAAAAACTTTCATTTTGGGTCGCAGCAGTGCCTTTCTTTCCTATATAGAGTGTTCCTGACAAACTTGTTATATCGTAGGCAAGAGAATCACCCAATGGATTAAGTGCTACACCATTACAGTAGCAATAGATTAGACCACCTGTGCCTATAATAGCCCAATGTAACCATTGCTTATAATAAGAATTTCCTGCTATTGAGCCTACATTAATTGTTGTGGCACCATGATGAATATTAACTCCTACAACCCCACTTAAATCATCGAAAGATATTCCAATATCAACATTGCCTCCTGTTTCATACCAAAGAGGTGCTGTAGCTGTTCTAGAATTATTTTGAGCATATGAAAACCATTCAATGGTAAAATCGCCTGTGCCCATTGCAAATCTAGAACTACCGGGGAATGTTCCGAAACTGTTTGTCCTACCATAGAAATAGTAGCTGCCGCTACCATTGCTAGTAAAAGGACTAGATATGCTAGGTTTGATGCTGCTTCTTGATATTGGATCATCAAAGGGAGTATAGGTGCTAGCAACTGTTACACCTGCTCTTGTAGACAGGCTAGCTCCTCCTGCACTATTAACAAGAGTTTTAGATTGTTCTGCTAACAATAAAAGAGTTGTGCCTGTTGATAATGTAGACTTTAAAGTTGGAACAGAAATTGTAGATGTATTAACATCATATAAGGCAAGATTAGGAGTAACTTTTAAATTATATAGATTACCTATAAGGTTATTGGTGGTTCCTAGACCGTTATTATTTCTCCAACTGCCTAGAATAGTAAAAGGCAGAGTATAATTATTAGGATTTGCCAATATTCCTGTTGGGCTTCTAACACCATTTATGAAAGCGGTAATGTTTGATGATGTATTTTTTACTAGAGCAACATGATACCAATCACTGAGTTGCCATTGTTGTGACGGTATAGCAGAACTTGGAATAGTAAATGAAGCATTGTTAATCAAATAGTTATTGATTTGTATAGTATTTGCAGTATGGAAAATAGCCATACCACCGACAAAATTTGCGCTGCCCAGTATTGCCTGACCATTTATATGAACAATACCTTCATCAAATTGAACATTTTGATGCCTTACCCAGTATTCAATAGTCCAAGGAGAACCCCCTAAAGCAGGCAGACTAGCTATGTTTTGAGAACTCATTAAGGCAGTATCGCCCGGATTTAGAGTTGTTCCGGCATCCTTGCCAAATAGTAAACTATTACTATTAGCCAGTTTACCCCTAAAACCAACAATAGGTTCTGCGTTGATCAGAACCGTTTGAGCAATGCCAGCCATTAATTAATTCCTGTTCCACTTATAAACCAAGTATCAGTATCTACTTTAAGGAGTGTAGCCAGCCCTGTAGCCAACAAAGTTCTGTTTCCTGTTTCTTCTGTGCCTGCAAGGATCATAGTAACACCACTACTGGTATTAATTGAAACTGTTCCTGCACCATTTAAAACAAGAGTAACTGCTGTGCCAATTGGGAAACTTACAGACGAATTATCTGGAATCAGTATTGTTTGGCTAGTTGCAGTTACAGAGTAGATGTGTTTACCTTGATCATTTAACGATAAGGTATAAGATGGGGTGCTATCTATTCTAATCTGTGGAATAACCAAATACCCAACCTGTGTTGTGCTGGTAGTGCCGTTTACTACACTACCATTAACAAAGCCCCCATCTACGTTTGTAGCTGTTACAGCGAACAGAGCATTAGTGGCTGTATTAGCTAACCCACCAAACGCACTACTTTGGCTAGTGCCATCTGCAAAATATATAGAATCTTTTAGATAGACTGCATCACTTTCTATAGATCCCCAAGTTCCTGTATAGGTTCCTGTTGTAGGACTAAACAGACTGTCGCTAAACCATTGTAGTCTCTTAGAACTTAGATCAAATATAAGACCAGCTGACGTTGCAGTTGAATCCCAATAGTTAAAATTAAATCCTATACTTAGGCCATCTGATGAAGTCCAAGTTGGTCCTACAGACAACGGAGGATAATGCAGATCAATAAGATTGTCTGAGATCTTAACTTCATCTTGAAAAAATGCCTCTGCACTAAATCTACTTGTTGAAATAACGTTAATGCTGTCAAAAGTTACAGAACTGGTTGTATCTAAAACCTGATCAGCTCCCGGTCCCGTTGGGCCCTGTGGACCTACTGGACCCGGTAGACCAACAATGGTGCTACCATTTAGAGTTAAGGTGTTAGAAGCATTAACTTCTAGTGTAGCTGTTCCTAGGTATACCTTTGATGTGTAAACACTATTCCACAACTTGGTAGAACTTCCTAGAGTGAAAGTATTGCTAGTTCTAGGTAGGACATTTGAATTTACAGATAGTAGATCAACTGCATTACCGCCAGCTCCCCCCGCGCCAACAACCTGAACCCAAGATCCGCTGTAGTAGACGAAAAGACTTCCTGATATTGTGTCAAACCATGTAGAACCTGTAGTAAATGCACTAGGAGGTGTAGCTCCAGCAGAGGTATTTGTTAAAACAATACCGTTAACCGTTAGATTACCTGTTGCTGTATTGAACGAAATGACATTATCTTTAATTACAATACTGTTATCAATGTAGATTCTTGCCCAAGAACTGGCTGTATTACCAATATTGTATACATTTTCTGCGATTGGAATTATATCGTAAAAAAGTGTTGATGTAGTTACTGAACTGCTATTAAGAGAAGCAAAGTTGGCATTAACTTTGGCAAATGCTGTTCTTAGACTATCACCGTCACCGGCGTTGGCAGCAGATCCTGTATTAATAAATTGAATAGGCATTGTTTTTCCAAAGATTGGGCTAGTTTGCTTATTTAGTTGCGATTTATTGATATTGATGCTACAATCGTAAGGTATTCACTTTATAAATATTTGAAAATGAGTTGTCTTATACTGAACGCAGATGCTGCACCTATCAGCCTTGTTCCACTTAGCACAATTAGTTGGGAAGAAGCCATAAAATATTTGGTCACTGACAAGGCTACCGTTCTAGAATGGTATGATGATTGGATTGTTCGTAGTCAGAATTGGTCTACGAAAGTCCCTGCGGTTATGATGCTGAAAGAATACCAAAAGAAGAAAGCTTCTGTTCGATACAGTAAGCATAATGTATTCTTACGTGACAATTACACTTGCCAATATTGTGGTCTTACAGTGAATAAAAAGACTGCTACACTAGATCATATCCTACCTATTAGTCACGGTGGCAAGACACAATGGGAAAATACCTGTTGTAGCTGTATGGCCTGTAACAGCAGCAAGGGTAATAATCACAAAATTAAGCCTAAAGTTAGGCCTCATAAGCCTAGTTACTTTGAGCTTGCTGAAAAGAGAAAAAAGATGCAGTGGGATTATCTGCATCATAGTTGGAAGAACTACTTAGAATAAAGGGTCCAATTGGACCCTTTTTATTTGCCTCTATAAACAATACGACCGCGTGTTAGATCATAAGGACTCATTTCAACTCTAACTCTATCACCTGTCAAAATTTGTATTTTATTTTGACGCATTTTTCCTGAAATATGTCCTAAAATTATAGGACCTTGTTCTAACTTCACTCGAAACATTGCATTTGGCAATACTTCTTGGATTTCACCATCCATACTGATAACATCATCTTTTGGCACTTAGTTGTCTTCTCCTTTTAAACCTTTTACCACAAGCTCTTTAGCTCGTTTATCTAACATCTGTTTTTCTTCTTCTAAAACCTTTAAAGTCCATAAATTAAGAATTTCCATTACTGCTTTTTCACCCTCATCTGTGAAATAACAAAATTTACCACCAAACGAACTATTATGATAATATTTAGAATTTTTAGCCATCTCTGCGATACTACCATACAGAATATCTTTGAGAGCCTGCTTGTCCAATTTACAGTTTCTCCCCTGCTGTAAATCCTCGGAACCGTAGGAAACGTGGAAACCTAAGCGAGTAAGAACCATCTTGATTTTGCGTAATAGCATCAGCACGAACCTCTACTACTTGACCAGGTAGCGTATCACGCCCTGTCCAAAATAGATCACGGTCGCTATCACTAAAACCCGAACCACAGTTAACTCTGATTGCCTTGTCATCATCCACACCTTCCAAGACCAATGCACCAAGTTTGCCCACATTTCTCCCTGTGCCCTCTTCAACCTCAATGACTTGTAGTGATACTTCGATGAAAGGTTTTTGTTTAAGCCATGAAGTTGATCTCTTACATTCATAACGAGCATCCGGATCCTTAATCATAATACCTTCGAACCCTCGTTCGATAGCATCTTTGTTAAATTGTTTAAATTGAAGTTCACCTACATAGCTGTCTAAATCAACTTCTTCTTGGGGAATAATGTCAATATTCCCAATCTTTTCAAAAACCTTTTGCATACTACGCAGTAGATTAGATCTACGACGTTGACCTAGCACACTCTTTCCTGCTTTGAATTCACTAAGTGGCAGGATATCAAACAACATAAGCCTAGCATCTTGGGCCTGCACATTTTCCTTGCGATGAACCTGCTTCATTAATTCTTGGAAACTGCTACTTACTACTTCACCATCAAGCACCATAGGTCGCTCGATGAGCTCAATATTGGCCAGGATACTGTCAGTGATATGACTAAAGTTTTCAAGAACTTTTCCATTTCTACTATATTGTGTAACTGTATTACTGGCAGGGTCAACAACGGTAATAACTCGAACTCCGTCCAATTTTGGTTCTAGTAGCTTCTTTCCAGTAATTTTCTTTTCGTGGTTAGCACCATCATGCGCTAGCATACATTCAAAGACAGGCACAGGTGCAATATTGGTAAATTGGCCCTTCAATACTTTGTTAACTGTTTTTTCTGAAACACCACAGCGCAGATCCTTAATGAGGATACGCCTATACCAATTATTCCATTGATCTTTTTTGCTAGCAGTCAGCGCCAACTCAATGGCATCACGAGCATCATGTCCAGTAAGTTGACGTGTGCTCAATAGTTCAAGTAGTTCTTCAAATGCAGCCCAGGGAAGCCCCTGTCCGTCTGGTCCGCTATGAGATGGGACCTTTTTTACTCCAAATGTTGCATAAGGGCTAAGACACCAGCGGATTCCGTTGAAAAGCTCTTGATTATCTTGTTCTGCCTGATGTTCAAGGATAGCTTCTTTATTAAGCCGACTAGGGTGGGTCTCCAGCGCCCAGATTACACTTTCGCAAGGATCTTTCATAGGTTTTGATATCAAATGAGTTACGATATCATTATTATATGCAAGATCTCGCAGTTTGTCAATCATTAAATTGAAAAACTTGAACCGCAACCGCAGGTTGATGTGGCATTAGGATTACGGATTACAAATTGGCTTCCGTTTAGGTCCTCAGTATAGTCAATTTCAGCATTTTCCAAATAGGTCATACTCATAGAATCAACCAAAATTTTGTAGCTTCCCATTGGAAATTCCCAATCATCTTCGGCCTGTTGCTCGTCAAAAGTAAAGCCGTAGGTAAACCCACTACAGCCCCCGCCCTGAACAAAAGTCCTTAGTTTAAGGTTGGGATTTCCCTCCTCGTCAAGTAATTCGGTAATTTTTGCTCTTGCAGACTCACTTATGTTGATCATATAATTATTTATAGTCTATAAATATCAGGTAGACAAACGGAGGGGTCAGTGTTTGAAATAGCAATCGGTGTTTTAATCGGTGCATTTATAGGTTGGCACATACCAGAACCAGAATGGGCCAAGCAGGTCAAACAAAAAATTAAAGATTGGTTAGATAAGCAAGATAGTAAACCAGTTGTATAGCCTAGGCGTTATATAACTACAGGAGAAACCAATGAAAAAATATGCAGTTTTTGCAGCCTTATCGGCTTGCTTTTTATCCCAAAACGTCAATGCAGGCCCCGTAAGATATCATCATTTTGATAATAGATACTATCATCATTATCACTGGAATCATCGGCATTGGCATAATCATAATTGGAATTGGGTAGCCCCTGCTATAGTTGGTGGTGCTATTTTATATCATCTTAATAGGCCAGTGGTAAGAGTAGAACCCTTTCCAGAAACTACAATTATTCATTCACCATCAATTATCCATACTGCTCCGGTAATACAGACCTGCACAGAATGGCGAGAAATTTTACAACCCGACGGAACCATTGTTAAGGAGAGAACATGCAATATTCCAAACTAATCATTGCTATTTCTACAGTAGTTGGACTTACATCAGTTCAAGCCCAAACTTTTACTCAGATTCAAAATTTGGATTATGGATCTGCTAGAGTTGTATCTATAACACCTAATTATACCACTGTCTACCAACAGCAGTGCAGATCTGTGCCAGTTGAACGCAGAAATCAAGGTGGAGGTGTTGTAGGTGCAATCGTAGGTGCCGCTATTGGAAACCAAATTGGTGGCGGCAGTGGTAGGGACATCGCAACCGCAGCAGGAGCAGTAATTGGAGGGCAGTTAGGAAGCCAAAACGATGGAATTTCTGTAGAAATGCAGACTAGATGCAGTCAACAACCTGTCCAGGTTCAATCTGGTGAGATTGTAACTTTTGAATATCGTGGAAGAAGATTCACCCAAATTTTTAATTAAGATAAGTAAGGATATGCAAGAACACCTACACAATTTTTCCTATTATGGAAATCTTAATCAAATAAGTGTAAATGAAGTAGAACAACATGCGTGGGAATGTTTCTTAGCTAAATTTGCAGATTTATCACAGCTATCTAATGATACTATAGGAGGAATGTATGGCATATTCATCACAGGTGATAGACCATTACGAGAATCCTCGTAATGTTGGAAGTTTTTCAAAGCAAGACACTGATGTAGGGACGGGTATGGTGGGAGCACCTGCTTGCGGTGACGTTATGAAACTTCAAATAAAGGTAAAAGATGGCATTATTACAGATGCTAAGTTTAAAACGTATGGCTGTGGATCAGCCATTGCAAGTAGTTCTCTAGTTACAGAATGGGTAAAAGGCAAAACGCTTGACCAGGCAGGAACAATTAGAAACACAGCCATAGCAGAAGAACTTGCCCTACCTCCAGTCAAAATTCACTGTTCTATCTTGGCTGAAGATGCGATAAAAGCAGCTATAGAAGATTATAAGAAAAAGCATGATCTTGTTATCTGAAACAGCAGCAGAAAAAATAAAAAATCAACTTCAAAAACGAGGCAAGGGTCTTGGCATCCGAATAGGTGTAAAAACTACAGGATGCTCTGGACTTGCCTATGTTCTTGAGTATGTTGATGTAGCACCAATTACTCGTGATCAATTTGTCTACGAAAGTCACGGTGTTAAGGTTTGGGTTGATGGTAGAAGCATGCCATATATAAATGGGATTACAATGGATTGGAAACGCAATGGCCTTAACGAAGGATTTGAATTTATCAATCCAAATGAAAAAGATCGCTGTGGTTGCGGTGAAAGTTTTAGAGTATGAACTATTGGTCAAGAGAGAATACTAAAGACTGGATACACAATGTTGAAAATCGATTGGAAGATTTTGACTACTATCTTAAAAGAGCAGTAGAATGGTGCGAAAACAACGGTGTATGGGAAGATAAAAGAATATTGATGTGTTGTCTTGTTACCTGCATATGGGTATCAAGTATGCGAGACGAAACTGTAAGTTTTCAAGAAATAGTAGAACTTGTTGGTTTAGACGGATTTGAAGAATCGTTAGCTGATAAAGTCTACGATACATGCAAAGAGTTCCAGCATCTCGAGCACGAAGAAATATTAGAAATTCTAATTTCTAAAACCCAAGATTGGGGTAACTATTAATAATTTTTATGCAGGTAAGTCATCTTGTTGTAAATGGATGTAGCTGGACCTATGGATCTGAATTAGATTCTCCAGAAGAAGAATCTTGGCCCAAACTCGTAGCAAATAAACTAGGAATTCCTGTAGTAAATCTTGCAATCCCAGGATCAGGTAATGATAGTATTTTAAGAAGAACAAGTGAATACCTGTTTCAAAATTTGGCATTCAATTCAAAACCTCTTGTCATTATTGCTTGGAGTCAAATCACAAGAAGAGAAGGTTGGGACAAAACATTAGGTCAATACAACGGAATTCATATTGGTCCAGATAGTGAATCAATTGATAAAATGAATCACAGTCAGTTGAGCCATTTATATGAATATGACATGATCGACCATTGTCGTAGAAATCTACTTTATAAAGTTCATATGAGAAATCTTTTAGAAAATTTTAAGATTCCATTTCTACATGGCAACTACTATATAAAAGACTATTCCGATTATGTTACAGAAAAATCTGGTTTGTTAGTCCAATCAAAATTTAAACAGATGTATGATTATGTGCATGAAGATGAGTTTTTTTGGAAAAAACCATTAAGCAATCTTGTATCTAGATTACCTGTTACTAAATTTGGTCATCAAACCAAACACGGACACGTAGTAATTGCAGATCATATTAACAAAATGCTTGCTGAAAAATTTAAGGGATTTGATTATATTCAAATCCCTTATCTAGATCTAAATCAATTTGACAATGTCTAGCTCTTTCCATCATAGTCCTTAACAGGACCACCGTGGATTACACTTTTCATCTTTTTACCTTTAAGCCTTACACCGGAGCCTTTTTTACCTTGACGCCCAGTTCCGGCTGTATGATCACTATCATGCTTAAGAAGGCCCCTACTGACACATTGAGAATATCTAACATTACTCAAACGTGATTTACCCACAGAGCATTGACTAGCAGTAGGGGCCGGCAATTTTTTCTCAATTAACTCTTTTATCCGCATCAAATATTTATTTGAATAAGATCAAACTCATTATCACTGTTTGTGCGCAAAAACCAAGACAGATAGTAGCGATGTAAAGAAAATTCCGCTCAATCAAAGATTTAAAGAATAGCGTAATTAATCCGCTCCATACAAAAATCATAAGATCAACTGACGGAAGTTTATCGTTTTGCGCCATTAGAACAGATAACAATGTTGGAATGCTAGCTAGATGCAAAAGAATAATAGTAAACCAACCCAACGTATGAGCACTGATTCTACCCAAATGTTCCTTTAGCCATGTCCAAACAACCAACGGGAGCTGTCTAATAAAGGCTGTTACTGTTTCAACATAGTTCATTTTATTTCCTTATTTGTAAAAAATGTGCCTACCAATTTTTGCCACTCGTTGCTTTTTCCATCCTGGATTGATATAGTCAGCATGGAAATAAAGAGCCTCAGTGAGACTAGGTAATCTAAACCCTTCAAGCAATACCTTTTTAGCAACTTCCATACTTTCTTTATAGACGGCCGGATGTCTAGGTTTAAAATTAACGTCCCTATCACACACCCAACTGAATTGGCAAAGAACTTTGTCGTAAAAGACGTTCTTTTGGAATACAACTCTGCAAATATCTCCAGGAAACAACCCGTCGCTATTAGCTCGATTTAGAGTGACCTGGGCGACAGCTACCTTTCCTTCAAACGGTTCGCCGCCAGCCTCATGGTAGATATTTCTAGCCAGACAAGTTAATTGTCTTTCTCTAAGTTCGGCTGTAATTTGACTAGCTTCTAACGTTTGAACATTAGAAATCCTTAGGTCTACAGCCCACATAAACATTTTGAAAATCATAAAGATACCCAAGCCCATGAACATGAGTCCTAGGATCATTCCCAATTTATATGATTTCCTTTCCCTCTCAATCGCAATTTCAGTCATAATGACCTCCTTTCTTTCTAAGGGTAAGATAATTTATAACAAAAAGTTCATTATAGCATCATAACGTGCTAAAAAAAATACTTTTTGAAATAGATTTTACCGTTTATTCAAACAAATGGTGAAAATTATGATTCACAAACGGCTTGTCATATATTTTAATTAGTTCTTTTTTGAAATTTTCAAACTCTGGATGCCGAGCATCAAAAACACTGAGATTGTTAATGTCTACCAATGTATAGGCACTGTAGAACCAATGGACTATTTGCCTAAAGGCCACAGTAAAGGTCACAGGAGACTTTTCAAAAATTCCGCTAATAAGATTATAAAATAATTCCATTTCAGTGTAGTTATTTTTACTAACGACCATTGAACAGGTTATGTTTTCTATTGTATGTTGAGTGCTTAAAAACTTTAAGTTCTTCAGTAATTCATCCCAATTACCGTTTAACCGTGTTACCTTTTCATAGGTATTTTTTGTGCCAGCATCTATACTAATTTCAATTGTCTTGATAAATTGTCTGGCTTTCATTTTATTCCACATGGTTTCTGTTAGCAAATTACCATTAGTAATCAAATGAATCTGCCGCATGTTTGGATACTTAGCAGCATCAAAATTAATTAGATAGTCTCTGTAGAGTTTGCTGTATATGGGATCTCCGCTACCGGTTATCATTAACATTTCTGCTGACTCGCTAAAGTCATATTCTACTGAATCTATTAAAAATTTTTTAATTTTATATTCTTCTGAATCAACATCATCATTAGGAATTAGACCTGATCTACAGCTAGGACATTTTAAGTTACAGCTTGTGTCAAATCCAAAAAGAATCTGTTTAGGCAGTTGTTCAAATTTTTCTACATCTCCATATTGATATAAAAATTGATCTTTTGGAATAAAATTTTTAGGAACTTCTCCTGTATTGATAAGTTGTGACAAGGACGGACAGACTTTATGATTACAGTGTCTATAGGTGCCATCTGTTACAGATCGTCTAATATCTTTGGCAGCTTCACTAAACCAGTTTCCACGTAGGTCTTCAAGAACATCTACCTTTTTGCCATTTAGAGGCTTACCATCAAGTCCCTCACGTATATCAGTTGGGCACCAAGAAGGACAGCATACCCATTGACTCGTAGGTTGAATATCTAAATATTCAAAAGGATTTAAACAAACATATTCTTTAAGTATGTCGCTCATTTAACGCCAATTAACATAAATCTATTAAATTGCCATTCTGGATACTGGAAATTTTTTGTTCCTTCAAAAAGGATTTCAGAAAGCGGAAATGTAGATTTAAAACTTTCAAAATTATTAAACCTGAAAACATGATCATCGTGATGCATATCTGCACCTTGTAAAACTACAGCTTTACCTTTGGGAATATTTTGAAACCAAGATAGATTTTCAAAATGCTCGGTGCTGGTATTAATGATAAGATCTGCTTGGTTAGGAACAACAGAGTTGTGATTACAATCCTGGGTTAAGGCTTTAAACTGCCAATTTTGCCATTTCCAATTTTCATTTATCATGTCTGCTATAGGTTCGCATCTAGGATCTTTATCTAAAGATCGTATAGTGTTTATTTGGATATTATTTCTAGATCTTAGCAGAAATGCTGTAAGGCCGTACCATCCGCCATAGATCCATATTTCGTCTATCAAATCAAAAATTTTTTCTAATTCTTCGCATAGCCATAGCTTACTACCAATTTGACCGCTACTGAAACTATCTTTATCTATATCCATTTATAATTCCTGCAAATTTATCTGCTACTACAGTATGCACTTTTTCAGAAAAATGTAATGACGGACACAAAACTTCGTCAAATGGACAACGACTGGCAATTTTAGCCATGTCTAAAGAATATTCAAAATTAGCATGTTCTTGTAACAATTTTAAATCTTTAGAATCTTTGAATATTGGTTCAACTTGCACCTGATTAATTATATCAACAAAACCGGCTACCCAAAATAATTTAACACCTAATATCTTACACAGGTTTTTGATAAGAACTATATTCTTATATGCATTAACCAATTGATGATAATTTTTTTCAAATTCAACTTTATAGTCAATTAGGTTACTAAGACTACCTTTTTGGTGTGCAGACTTGTAGGTAGTGCTAATTTGTTCCCAAGTTTTTGGAAATCCTGTAGGATCTAACTCTGATGAAGAAAATGGACTGCAAACTTCTGACCTACTAGGGCAAGTTGTGCCTATTATAGCAACAACGTTTTCAAAGTTCTTCCTAAGCTCAATTAAATCAATAATTGTAGTTCTAGCGATCCTATCAAAACTAGATCCTCCTTGTGCATGATTTATAACAGGACATCCAAAAAGATCCGCAATTTTATTAGGGAAGGATCGCTCATATTCTAAAGCAAGAATTTCTTTAGATTTATTTTTTCTTTCTATTCCTAAAGGATGAAGCTCTTTATAAGTCTTAGCAATCCATTGTGCGTTTTTAGATTTTTCCTCATCAGAAGCTGTATATGGTAAGTAGCCTGGGTGTTGACTAATGATATCATCTCCTAGTTCTACACCAGCAACAAAACTATCTCCGTTAGCATATAATATCATTTTTTACTTTTAAGACTATCTAAACTTATTGTAAACATATTTTCTTTAACTTTTTTAGCTTTAGAAACTTCAACATTAAATTTTTTAAAGTCTCCCCAATAGCCTTTTGATTTATACTTGTATTCAAAACTAAAGTCTAAAGTTGCATTCATAATTTTTTCTTCTTCTAAAAGATTCCAAAATTCTTCTTCAGTTCTACCATGTTCAATATCCCACTCAGGTTTAGCTAAAACTCTAGCCCGTTTACTAGTATTACTTTTTAATTTACTATAATCTTGTGCATAAAAAGGACCGTGCCTATCGCTAGGTCTAGGATACATTTCATCATCGGGATTTGTTACATTTTGATCAAACTTAAATGAAAAGTCTGCGTCCCAATCTCCTTCATCATTAATGCTAAATTTAAAGGTAGCCCAATAGTAAGCTGGACCGTATTGTATACCAAACTCTTTTAGATCTATTTCAGGATTAAAATAAATTTCTGCATCAAAGCCTCCCCTGCATTTCCAAAGCATTCTAAAGAAAGGCCACATTTCATTTACTAAAGTATCAGCAAAAGGATTTAACTTCGGTTTGATGATACGGTAATCAAATTGTTCGTATTCTATTTCTTTAATCTTTTTTGGATCATGTAGAGTAATTTTGTAGTGTTCTACTGGTAATCTATCACGAATAGGATATTGAAAACTACGCTCTGTGCAGCCAACCATAAAATCCAAGAACATATAAAAACACTTTACCCTTGTCATCACATGTGGACCAGCCTTAGTAAAATCTTTTGTGATCCAATGTCCATGATATTTGTGATAGCTAATGTTAAACTTGTGAGGATTTTGCCCAATGATAGTTTCAGGTCCAAGGCCAAATCCAACACCAGCACCTACATTATTGATATTCATGTTTCTCATTCGCCACAGGAAAGTCATACTGTCGGCAAAATCTTGGAAATCTTCAGTAGGGAATCCTACAATCCAATTTGTAGCTGCAAAAATTCCAACTTCTTTCCCATCTCTGAAATTCTGTTCCATCTCAGCTATAGTTACGCCCTTATCCATATCGTCTAGAACTTTTTGACTTCCAGATTCAATTCCATAATTAAGCATGACACAGCCGCCGGCTTTCAGATCTTTAAAATACTGTAGATCCATACGGCCGTCACAACGAGCATAACCAGTCCAACTAATTTTTAATCCTTTGGCCTCTATACCTTTACAAAATGCTCGTAGTTCTTTGAGATTACCATTAACTAAACTATCAATGAACCATACAACGTCTGTGCCTTTGTTATAATAGAGCCATTCTATTTCGCCAATTAGATCAACTGCCTGCCGTTGTCTGTATTTGTAAAAATGAGTCTCTTCACAAAATGTGCATTTGGCTGTGCATCCTCTACTAATTTCAGTGTTTACACCGTTAGGTATGTCGTATAGGCTGAAGTCAATGCTTTCATAATCGGGCATAGGCAAACCGCTAAGATTAATACGCTGATTTTCAGGTTGCTGAATTATCTGTGTTTCCTTATGAAAAATACCGTTTTCAATTTCATCAAGAATGTTGAGCAGAACCTGTTCACCTTCACCGTTTACAACATAATCATAAAAGGGATGGACAGCAAACCAATCTTTTTGGACGTTACTTCCGCCTATAGCGATTCTGATGTGAGGCGCAAGTCGTTTAAGTTCTTGACACATCCATTTTGTTGGTTCTTCGTTTACATAATAAGTGCTAAAACCTACAATGTCTGGCTTTAATTCTAATATTTCGTTTACAGCATCTCGTAAAACGGGCTCAATAACAGGATGAATATCAGTATAATAGGCGCTGCCTACCCAATGCCACATGGCACTAGAATCCCATAATCTATAGGGAAAAACTTTTTTAGGTAGCCATTCATGTAGGTATTTGTTGTAGGTTCTTATGTTGATATCTAAAATTGTTGTTTCATAACCTGCACTTTTAGCAATACCACTTAGTCTTGCTAGATTAAAAGGAGGAAACATTGGAGCCCACTCAGGGCACAGAACCAATACCAATTTTGTATTTCTTGTTTTATAATCTACATAAACTGGGGTTAGATTCTGCTGAACAGTTTTCTTAGCATAAGGAGCAATAGCCTCCATCATTGCCTGATGTTTGGCATTTGCAATATCATCTGTAGGACGCTCTCTAGCTTCTAATGTTTTCTTTGCTAGCGATTTTAAATTAAAGTCCATTTTGTTCCTTGTCAAACTGATTTATTCTTTTTACTAAAATATCCAACCCACCCTTTATATCAGTTTTTGGTTTCCAACTATCATTTTTAACAGGCACTGAAATATATTCCTCATTAGACAAATGATTTTGAATTTCTACTTCAATTGGTTGCCCATTGTGCATTATTAATTTTAAATGTTTAATTATGCTTTGTAAAGACTCTTCATTAGCGAACGGAACTTGATTTATTGTTTTTGTATAATCAGGAAGATTGGCCAAAATATGATCGTAGTATTCTAGTAAGTCGTCAACAAATAAAAGTTTATATCTTTTATCTTTATTGATGAAAACCTTACGCCTATTTCTAAACTCAAATATTATCTGCTCAATTTCAAAATTTTTATCTTCTGTTCTAAAGGTTACATTGTCAGCTATAGGTTGTCCAATGTTAAAAAGTGCAGGACGAATATAATTTCCATAAATTGTAGGAAGTTGTAATACACAATATGGTAAACTGTGATTCAACCCTTCATGTTCAAAAATCTTCTCACATAAAAATTTACTGTAGTCCCATAAACTGTCTTGTTCGTGATAAACACTATGAAAAGTCAACAATTCTAGAGAGTGCAGTTTCTTAGCTGCCTGTATCAAATTTACAGTTCCTTGGTAAGTCTTTGTTCCAAAGTAGTCCTGCTCATACCTATTCTTTAATCCAAATTGTTGACATAAATGAAAAATATAACTAGGTTGTATTTGATTTAAACGTGCTTCAACTTTGTCAGAATCTCTTATATCACATCCTAGGTCATAGATCTCGTAAGTTTCATAAAACTTTTGTTTCAGATAGAACCCAACTGTTGACGACATGTCTGTGATAAGAATCTTTTTCATTATAGTGATTTCTTTCTTGTATTACCATAATGTACGACTTTAGATCCAGAAATATTTTTAATAGTTCTCCAAGGATCTAAAATAATACTTCCATTTTCAATTTTGAAATAGAATTGATCATCTTTAACTTCTACCCCTGTTCCTTTATATGTAACATAAGGGTTGTGTGCCATGAGAATGACAGCTTTACCTTCCCAATAATCACCAGTGAGGGGATCAGCGTAATGAACATTCAACCCTGATTTTTCAACAAAATAGCCAACTAACTCACTGTAGCTTCCTATAGTGTAAGGGACATAGGGCTTATAGGCTCTCCCATGTATTACAATAGGCAATCTTGCGTTGATAGCTAACTTAATAAGACGTTTGGCCATGTTCTCAGCTTGTTTATCTCTGCTGTGCATTATAGCCTGAAACAAATCATAACCTAGATTAAGGTCATTGCTCAACCATCGTAAGGCAATATTATCTCGTGGATGGCAAGCGCCTCCATCACCAAGCCCTGCTGTTAGATATCTTGGACCTGTAATTCTTTGAGTAGCTGCTTTTAAAGCATCTGTAACTACGTCAACATTAATATTGCCTAATGATTCAGCTACGTCTTGAATCATATTAACTAATCCAATCTTAGCACTGATAAAAGTATTATAAAAAATCTTAATACATTCAGCTTCGTCCCAGGTTCCAATGTTTATTCTAGGATTATTTTGCATCAAAGGTTTATAAAATTTTACAAGGAGTTCTGCATCACCTGTTGTTGATCCATCTTCTGTTCCAATAATTAGACATTCTGGGTTGATCATATCCCACTTAACACTGCCCATAGCAATCAAATATGGATTATATATAAATCTTGCGTTTCTAATTAAAGGCTCTAGTTCTCTCCTCACTGTTCCAGGTAGAACTGTAGAAATTAGCACAACGAGTTGTTCTCTGTTCACATGCTGGTTAATCTCTTTCAAAACGTTTTTAGCGATAGTGTAGTCAAAATCTTTTGGAGGTAGATCTGTAATTGGAGTTGATCCTCCATATTTTGGATCATGTGGGGTTGGAACTGCTACAAAGATAATATCTCTATCTAACACAGCTTCCTGTATAGTGTCTTTCATAGGAAAACTAGATGGCACTTCTTCAACATCATAACCGACAACATCGTAATGATCATTCATTACTTCGGCACAGGCTAATCCTAATTTTCCACAGCCAATCATTGCAACTTTCATATTCACTCCTAAAATTTTATATGTTTATTAATGTGATCAAATAGATCATCTGCTAATTTTCTATGACCTAAGACACTTAGATGTCCTTTATCATTTGGAAGATTGTAACTTTCGTTGTCTAAATTTTTCTTCCAATCAAAATACAATTTTCTATGTTTGTCATCTAGTCCGTAATAAGGAAGATTATAAAGATATACAGTTTCTAGAAATACGGTGTTTATATTTTTTGTAGTTAGGAAACTTTGAAAATAACTGTTCATAACCCTAAACCAATCTTCTTCGTATTCTATGCTACAAAAGTATTTTTCATACAAATCTAAAAACTGTTTTTCTTCCTCAAATCTCTGCCACTGGGTAGAGAAACTTTTGTATTTCAAAATTGACCCGCCTTTGTAATATCCTTCGTTTAAATTTACTGTTTTGGGTAAGCTAGGTAATGGTTCATTGTGACTCCAAAACTCACGTCTTTCGGTAGAAGTATATTGAACAATCAACAAATCATTTTCTGTTAAATTACCGCTTAGAATATGTTGACCAATTGATCTCCAAATGCGATAATTAGATCCGCAGCCAGATCCTTCATGCACATAATCAAATCCTAATTTCTCTGCCAAGACCTCTCCGTAGACAGTATCGACTTGACTGTAGTCACTAAAACTGCATCCGGCTACAAATAATTTTCTCATTTATCTACCTTAATAATAACAGCTTTACCAAAATTTCTTTTTCTTTTAAAATAAAGATTTTCGCAAAATCTTACGATGTCCATATCTTTATCTTCTATAAAGTCAAATTGATATTGGCTAGGGAGGTCTAAAGGTTCATTATCTTGTAGATAGCCTATGAAATTAAATTTAAAATCTATAGTTTTAGGGTATGTTTGAATTAGGTCATGCCTAATTAGATAGGCATCTTGAAACTTCATGAGCTCTCTTACAAATAATTTATCTAATTTTAAGTGCTTACTTAAAAATTTTTCTAATAGATTAAAAATCCTATCATATTGTTTGTCAACATGAATGTTAATGACGGTCCTGTGCATAACATTCCATCCGTGTATTTCTATACCGTTAATAGGCGCATGATTAATTACTCCCGAAGTCATCCAATTTTTATAATATAAATTAACTTCATCCATTTCTTTTACAAACCACTGATCTTGCTTAAAAAATTCAAACAATTCAGAATAAAACTTTTCGTATGTAATATTAAATTCTTTATTTAAAATCCTACTGATGTATGTAGAAATGCCATTTATGTGAAATGTGTTTATGAACCAAGTGAAAGTATGTGCTTCTAGCATTTGATCAAATGGAAGATCCTTAGTGCTAGTAATCACCGCAATTCCCTCTTTTAATTCGTCTTCATTATAACTACCGCTCATATAGTCGTAGACAACCTGTGATTTAATTTTATACAGTTTCCTCTGCATAAGATTCATTTCAGCATTTTCCAACATTTGAGCCTGATAGACACTTATTCCAGTATGATTTCCTAGCTCAAATAATCTCCAAAAATTCTTTTTCCATGTATCTAAAGTTTCGCCAGGCAGTCCTAAAATCAATTCAGTATAGACAGGAATATTATTTTTGTCACAGATATCAAAAATTTCATTTATCTTATTAATTTCAAGATTCTTTCTTTTGATGTTTTCAAGCACATCAACGTCCATGCTCTGAACACTAACTGTTAGGCCTGTGTTAAAACCAGGGCTACTGATAAATTTTTTAACGATTTCAACTACTTCTTGTTTTTGATTCTTCGCCCAAGCAATGCTGATAGCTTTTGGAAACCCATATTTGGCTTGGACTTCTATCAGTTTATCGGCAATTAAATTATCGCGTTCTGGAAATATACCAAAGTTTGCATTTGTGATGCTAATAAAGCCACATTTGTTTCTACCCATCCATTCTATTTCATCAAACACTCTTTCTAGATTAAATTTTTTAACTTTATTATAGGTAAGGCTACCCCAATCACAGAAGGTGCAGGCATAAGGACATCCTCTATCTGTTTCCAAGGTAGCGTTCCACTCTATTTCAGGATAATCATTTAAGAGATTATCAAAGATACCTATTAGATAAGGACTAGGAACTTGATCTAGATTTTGTATTCTGATAGGTGGACCAGTGTCAATTGTTTTGCCATTGGCATTAATTAGTAACCCTTTTATTTTTTCCAATTGATCAGGATTATCTAGATTCTCAATTACACTCTTGAGGGTAACTTCACCTTCCTGTTTTATACAGTAGTCTATGAAGGGGAATCTTTCAAAAAAGTTTGGATCTGTAATAGGAGGCTCGGGCCCTCCAAAAATGATCACGCATTTAGGGTTATGTTCTTTTAGTCTTTTCGCTAGAGCATAATTGTAGCTTTTATTCCATACATATGTGCTGAACCCCACCACATCGCTGTGAATAATTTTTTGCAGGCTTTGTTCAATAGATTCTCTTTTCCAAACAAACTCACCAAGTTTAAATTTTGATCTTATTGAATCAAAACTCTGAATATACGCCCATAAAATACCTGCGCTATAGGGCAGGTAGTGTGCATTAAACTCTTTAGGGCCCTGCTGGAAGTTAGGTTGGACCCAGCTAAAAATTTTCATAGATAATTGATTAGATTTTTCAATTCACCACCGTAGAAGAACAAGTCCCATTTTTTATTTATGAGCACGTCATAATTAAAATCTAGAGTATTCTGCATCTGCACCAACATTGAATCCCATTCTTCGTCTGAAAGGTTAGCTAATCTTTCAGTTTCTTTAGCTATGGCATAAAGACGTTCCCAATCGTTTTCTATTTCATCATAACTTTCGTCTATCCACTTATCAAATGTTAAAAATCCAAAACGTCTAAGTAGTTTTAACATACCTGGACGTCCTTTAATGATATGAGGTTGTTTTATAAGAATAGGCTTCCATTCTTTTTCATGCCAACCGGGACTAACCTCTTGCCATTTAAAAAAGAAGGTAGAACTACATACATGAAAGTAACTGTCCTTCATATAATCTACAGGAGTGTATTCCCATTTAGCATAATTTGTTTCAAATTCATTGTAGTCTAAACAAATAGGAATTTTATCGTGTATCTTTTCTATACCTTCATAGACAAGTTTAAAGTAAGGACAATTAGATGGTCTAAAGGACGACTTCTGTAATGTTTGGAACATATTCAATAGGTAGTTTCTCATTCCCCCTTGTGCTTCAGCATCTTTTATGTGCCATTTTTGAACTCCTAAACTTAGGTGTGCTTTTTCTAATAGATTTAAACCTGCTAGCATAGCTACAAAGGCAGGCCTATGTGGACGCCATTCTCTGTTAAGTGTATTAAACTTTTTTGTCTTAACTGGTTTATCTGGTTTTAGCAGAAACTGTAGATCGCCTTCATTCCATAACACATTCATGTGAGGTGAAAATAAAATTTTCACTGGCTTTTTAATACCTTTGGCCTTACAGAATTTCTTATGAACTTCATGCATCATACTAGCGCCGCTGATAATCAATATCTTTTCAATAGGTATAATTGGGTTCTTTTCGTATTGTTGATAAAATAAATTCAATAAAGATTCTGTCCAATATTCATCTTCATTATTAATGATAAGATAAGCATTACCATGGATTAGTTCATTCATCCATTCTACAGGAAACTGGCTGAACACTGATGTTTCGGGTGTCCATGTATGGCCTACAATTTTTAAATTAATAAACCAAGTTTTTGTTTTGTCTATATCTTCAAATTTCTTGATGGTAACGTTGTAACCTATACTCTCTAAACTTCTTCTTAGACACAGATAAAAGAAAGGTTCCCAATATCCTTTTTCAGTATTATTACTTAGAGCTGTGAGATGCCATCCAGGATCAGTAAATGTATTGAAATATGGTTGCATATCTAGAGTAACTAATTCTTTATTCATAATCAATCCTGGTAATTTTCTTTCAAAAATAAACAAAAATAAATAACTGCTAACATTATTTATTAGCCCATGAATATCGTTTCTGATAATCTTATAGACAATATAGTAATCTATGAACCTGAATACGCAGGCGCTGACAGGTTTATAAATGAACCAACTGAGGTTAACAAAACATATTTGAACGACGTTGATTTTATTCGAATTAATCTAAAGTATGTTGGGAACTGGAAATTAGAGACTGATATTTTTGAGTTTTTTAAACCAGAAAGTTTAGAGAAACTACGCAATGGTAGATGTGTATTAATGGTGGATGTTACTCTAGAAGGTTGGAGTCCTAAAAACAGTCAAATATCAATTTCGTTACACAATAGTTGTATTAAACATCAAATAGATGCTAGAAAAATATTTTATCTTACATCTAATCACAGAGAATCAACTTGCTACAGCGTCTACCTTTACACGCAATATCCACAGCTTGTTTCCAACATCAATATCTGCGAAAACATTATAATCAGCGAATTAGCTAGATCCCCATCGTTGCCCTTAAACTTTGACAGTCAGATTAAGATGTGTGAAAAATTTCACACAGACAAAATTTTTCTTCAATTAAGTAGACGAGTTCGTTCTGCTAGGTCAATGGCCAATCATCAACTTTATGTTCACGGACTTGTTCAACACGGCCTAGTAAGTCAAGATAAAATGCTAGACTTTGATGTAGGACAAACCTACCATGAATATAGCAGAAGTATCTATGCACCTCCTGAAATGACCTACGAAGCTGTTAAAAAATGGAATGAAGACTGTCTGCCTTATGTCGTTGACTACCTAGATTTTGAAACTAATTGGGCAGCAGAAAATGTAGCAGTAAAGTATCATCAAACTCTATTCAGCATAGTGTTAGAGACCAGTGTTGAAGATGTAGGTAACACCAGTTTGTTTTTATCTGAAAAGACATTTAAAGCAATAATGCATAGACATCCTCTTATAATTTTTGGACATAGAGGATCTAATCATTTTTTAAGAGACCTAGGATTTTATACTTATGAAAATTATTTCGATATCAGCGAATTAGATTATGAAGTTGATCACTATAAAAGATATCAATTAATTTTATCACAAGTAAAACCTGTTATAGAAAAACTATCAAAAATGTCTCTCCAAGAAAGAATTAAATGGAGATTTGAACACAGGCATATTTTAGAACATAATTACGAACAACTTGTGAATAGTAGGCATAGTATTATGATCGCCAATAGACTTCATGAGACGATCAAAAGTTATTTTGATCAAAGATTTCTCAGTCAATTTAGTCCAAATCCTCATCAATAATGCGAACTGAACTAGAACAACTAGATTTTAAATTTTCAAATCCTTTTGAGGTAGTATCAAACTTTGAAAATAGGTTATCTAACTTTTTTGGATCTAAACATTGCATACTTGTTGATTGTTGCACACATGGGTTAGAATTAGCACTGCGAGCAACTTATAAATCTAACAATATCTTAACATTACCATTACATACCTATATGAGTGTGCCAATGATGTTAGCAAAGTTATCTATCCCTTATAAATTTTCTAATCTATCATGGACAAAATATTATACCCTAGCTCCAACTAAAATTATTGATGCCGCTACTTTATGGGAACCAAATTCATATATTAAAGACACAATAATGGTAGTAAGTTTTCAAAAGAAAAAACATATTAAAATTGGTAGAGGTGGAGCTATTCTTTTAAATGACGACTATCTAGCAAACAGGTTAAGAAGAATGAGATATGATGGTAGAGATCTAACAAAAAACCATGCTGACGACCAAATAACAGAGGTAGGTTATCATTACTATATGACTCCAGAAGATGCTGCTCTAGGGATTTTGTTATTTGAAGAAAATAAAAACACTCCGGCTAAGGTCTGGTCTAACAACGATTATATAGCATTAAATCATTACGAAGTTTTTAAAAATGTGGAAGTGATATGACTTATTTTTTACAGAAAAGTGATTGGATGAATTCTATAAACATTCCAGAAGGAATGAACCTTGATATGCTTAATATGGAAGGTAGATTAGATCTCTTACTAAAACCAGGATTAGATATTGAATCTCCAGGTAAAGTAGTTGTTGATCTAGGTTGTGGAACAGGTGTATTAGGTCTTTATGCCCTTAGTAAAGGCGCAAAGTTTGTTTATTTTGTTGAACAAGATAATCAAATGGTTCATATATTAAAAAATGTTCTACCAAAAAAAATTCCAAATGGTAACTTTAAAATTATCCATAAGGATATTGAACATCTTAAATTATCAGATTTTGAAGAAGAAATTCCAGAAGTAATAGTAAGTGAATTTTATGGACCGAGACTATTTGACGAGGGCTATGTTACCTATGCTAGGCATATTAAAAAACTGTTTACCAATTGCAGATTTATTCCTGAAGAATTTAAAGGAACTTTTTACTTTATTGATATTGATTATAATCAGCCTATTTGGCCCAACGATAAGGACCTTACTGATTACTTTAAATTTATGTATAAAGAAAAGGGATTTGCTCGTTATATTGATACTCCCGAAAATAAAACATTAGTAGGAACAATACAGTTTGATGCCAATACAGGGTATTTTGACAATAATTTAGAGTTTAATTATCCTTTTTCACAAGACAAACTTCTACTTGGTGTAATGTCAGCAGAATACGGAAAATATGTGCATCACTATACAACTATTGGTTGGGTGTTTACAAACGACGAATGCGGTAAGAAATTTAGAATAAAATTTGACGAATTTAACTATTACAATCCTATAAAGGTGCATCTATGAACTATAGCTCAAACGAATGGTCGCAATTACAAGAAGTTATCGTAGGAACAGCAACTGGTGCCAAAGTTCCGGAAATTGAAAAAAGTATGAGGTTAGTAAATTATGCTGATCAATCTAGTGTTGATCATATCGATCCTGGTCCTTATCCACAGCAAGTCATTGAAGAGGCAAATGAAGATCTTGAAAACTTTGTAGACTTTCTTGTAAAGCAAGATGTGAAAGTCCACCGGCCTGTGCTAGAAAGAGACCCAGAATATTACAATTATTGTCCGAGAGATAATGTTTTAGTTTTAAAAAATAAAATTATAGAGTGTCCTTTACCAATTAGAGCAAGGAAAAACGAAAGTAAAAACCTTCGTCCAATTTTTCATAAATTGAATATGCTACCTTACGAGTTGATTGCGGAACGCAGCGACAACTCATACAATGAAAAATGCCTTACAAGTAAAGATATACTTGCCCTGACAGAACAAGAACCATTATTTGATGCAGCTAATATTATTAGAGATGAAGAAAATCTATATTATCTAGTCAGTAATACCGGTAATAAAGCAGGTGCTGCACAACTGCAAAGAATTGTTGGTGATAATTATAAAGTTTGGCCTATTGAAGGAATATACAGTTATATTCATATTGATAGCACAATAGCACTATTAAGAAAAGGCCTAATGCTCCTAAATCCAGAACGTGTCAAAAGCATTGAGCAATTACCTAAACCATTACAGGATTGGGAACCTATTTGGTGTCCTGAGCCAGTAGAAATTCCCTACTATGGAAATTATAATCATGCCAGTAAGTGGGTAAATATGAATCTATTTTCAATTAATGAAAATCTAGTTGTAATAGAAGAACATCAAACTAATCTAGCTGATCTGTTAGTTAAGTATGGAATTGAATCTGCACTGCTGCCCTTTAGGCATCAAAGAACACTTGGTGGTGGTCCCCATTGCGTCACACTTGATCTTTTAAGAGGGTAGTATGAAATATTCTTTTGGTCATGTTAAACCATTTTGGGATCGGTCATATAGAGAATTTCCCTATGAGAGACAACCGTTACTAGACAGTGAAATTACGGCCTGGAGACAAAAAGGATACACAGACTTTAATAAGTTTAGCGGCTGTATGTATAGCAGTAAGAACCCTATGCCAAATTGGATTTCGGGCTTTGAGAATCTTTTCAATTTAAAAAATCAAACCTATTTGTTTTATAGAATGCAGACTTTAGAAATCATGCCCGAGCACCAAGATCATTATCAAACATATATAAAATTGTTTAATCCTAAAATTGATAATATCAAACGTGTTTTGGTATTTTTAGAGGACTGGAAACCTGGACACTATATAGAAGTTGCAGGACAAGGTCATATTAATTGGCGTGCTGGCGACTATGTTAAATGGGATAATTATGTTCCGCATGCCGCAGCTAATATTGGTGTAGAAGATCGATATACACTACAGATAACAGGAGAAGAAATTGCGTGAAGAATTAAGAAAGTCAGTTGAGTTTAATTCTTTCTCACCTGCATTATTTGTAAATGATGGTTTTTTAGAATATGCAATATTATTTGATGGGTCGGTAAGTTTTGATGAAGAAGATAATAAATCTCTTTTTTATCAGGTAAAAAATCATTGGCAACTAGAAACTTGGTTAGGTAAACTACAAGCTCCCTATATCATATGGACAGGTAGCTGCGGTCCTATCTTTCCTTTAGAAGAATTTAATTTTTCCAAATCTACAATAGAAAATTTTCAACAAAATAACCTAACAGTAATTTTATATGAACCAATGTGTCTGTATCGAAAAGACACAACAAATACATTTGTAGATCACAAAAACTACGATCAATTTGAAAGCACTGATGAAAATTTAAGTTTGATGTTTTCCTATGAACTTGATTCGATTACGACCTTTGCAAAAAAATACAATTTTAAAAACAAGATCACTGTATATACTTGTAATTTTCGTGTGAAAGAATATTTTCAAGAAAAATATGATAGTTTAGATCTTTTCTGCAGAGATATTTTTGTTTCAGCTGACTCTTATACCGACGATATTTATAGAAATCTTTTTCCTACTAAGGTTCCTCATAAAAAATTCATGTGTATGAATAGAAGATACACTGGAATTAGGCATGTGGCCATGTTATATCTTGCATCAACAAAAAACTTTTTCAGTGGAAACTATAGTTGGAATGTATTCACTAGTTTTGCTCATGTTGGAGGAAAACTATGGTTTGACTTTGGAAAATGGAAATTTGAACAAGCAGAAACTTGGAACAGACTTCATAGTGGGCTTGATGTGTTAAATGAAGTAATTCCTTTAGGAATTGATTCAGATAAACCTAATGTATACCATATTGGAGATCCCAATAGAAAAGATCCTGATCTAATTGATAATAAACTGCCAAGATTTAAGTATGCAGAATCATTCTGCACAATAGTAACCGAAACTAGATTTGCAGAACCTACTGCTAATTTTAGCGAAAAGGTCACTAACACGATGAAATGTTATAGACCTTTTGTGTTGGTAGGCCCTCCTAGAACTCTAGAATATCTTAAAATTTTAGGTTTTAAAACTTTTGGCGAATTTTGGGACGAATCCTATGATCAAGAATTAGATCATGAAAAAAGGTTATTAATGATATTCAAACTAATTGACTACATAGATACATTAACTTGGTATGATCAAAAAACTATTTTAGAAAAAATGCAGCCTATTTTTGAACACAACGCTAAAATCCTTAAAGACCTAGCAGAAAACTTTCCTACGATTCCGTATTAAAAAAGTTTTGTTCTAGTTTTGTAAAGCTAACTTTCTTGATAGTGTAATCAACGTCAATGCTTTCATACCAATCAACTAGAATTTTAGGCCAAGTTGTTGTGAAATCTTTTCCTCTTCTAGCATCATATTGGCTATAGAAACTCTTAAAATCGTGCCAAAGTTTTTCATCATCTGTGCTAGCTCTTCTATGAGCCTGTTCAACTACTTCTATATAATCCAGTAGACGTTCAATTTGAGCACGCTCAAAGTCTACCAATAAAGAATTGTTTTTATTTTTCTCATACCAAGCACTGAGTTTTTCATGACAATAGATCTTAAGATGGTCAGGTAAATTTACAGGACTCATAAAACTAGGCCATCTGAGGATATTTAAATCAATATGAGGCCTGTTATGTCCATACTTACGTTTTAATTTAAGCATATCATCCATAAACTCTGTGATGCTAAAGAGACAGAGACTATTGATGGTCATCATGATTGTCACGGATCTAAATTTAGCGTTTTCTATAAAATGCACAAGATTCTTACGCCATTGTTCATATACAAGACCATCTCTAATATATTCAGCATGTGCTCCATAACTCTCATTACTGGTATAGAGATCAAATATTTTTACGTTAACTGAATTTGTTAATTCAACAAGTTTGTCTAGTAGACTTCGTTTCATACCTAAATTACTGTTAACTGCCAATGCCATGTGACCGAGATCCTGTGTTTTCACTATATCCATAAGTCGCCAAAAATTATTGCTCATAACTGCTTCGCCACCAGTGAATCTTAGCTCCTGTAGTTCTTTACTAAGTTCAGGCCACCAACGAAAGAAGGCTTCAACATAGGGATTACCTATGTTAAATTTCCCATAGGGTTCAAATTCTTTTCCATTGTGTTGGTATTGCCCACCACCTTCTGTTTTGAAATATTGATAAGGTCCAAAGTTTTTTAGATCGTTAGCCCAGGTAGTGGAGTATCCTGCGTTACAGTAGGAACAGGCAAAATTACAGATTCTATCAAAACTTAATTCTAGAGTTTTTAGATTAACATTAGCGTCCCAAGGTTGTTGTGGTAGCTTATTAATATCTTCAATTTTATAAATTCTACTCTTAAATACTCTATCACTAATGTTATCTCTTTTAATGTCTTCAATTTTCCAGCAGTATTCGCACTCAGGAGGGCGTTCTCCTTCTAACATCATTTTACGTTGTTTTTTCTTGTGTTCGGTATTATGAATTGCGCTGGGATTAGATTCTAGTTCTTCTTTGTTAATCTCATGTGGTAAGGGCAGATGACAACTATGCGTATACCCATGTCCTAGATGTATACTGGCATTATACCATTTTGCAGCACAAAAACTAGGACTGACACTATCTAATACGTTACGTTTGAATTCTAATAGATGCTCTGACACATTATTTCCAATCTTTAAAATAAGGTTTCATTTCTGGGAATGTTTGAAGAAAATCTGTGCCTCTTCTGAGATCATGTTCTTCTAAAAATCTAACAAAGTTTTTTCTAGCAATTGCAATTTCTTTAGGGTCTTTTTCTTTAAGAGCAGTCTTACAGACTACATAGATTCTTTCCATCTTTTTGATTTCATGGTCAAAGAATCCCATACCACACAACGGTGGCCAATAGGTCTGCTGTAGATTACGATACATCCAAGTTACAGTTTCTTCAATAAAATCTAACCATTCAGGAGGCATTAACCAAGGAACCATAAAGTCAGGCCAACGAAGATAAGGTATGTCTAGGCTAATAGTGTGAGGTCTTTGAGGTTGAATGGTATATTTGTTCTTTAATTCTAAAATATCTTCAAGCATTTCTTTAAAACTAGTAATACTAAGAAGATTATAAGTGCTCATAAGTCCTAATCTGCTATCAGGAATATCTCTCACTATAGTTTCACAGTTTTCTAACCATTGTTTATAGTTTAAGCCAAAGCGAATATATTCTGCTCGTTTCCCATGTGCTTCACAACTGGTATACAATTTAAAATCAGCGATCTTCTTTTCACTCTGTAGAATCTGCATTTTCTTTACAAATTCTTTAATAATATGGTTGGGCACACCTAGATTACTATTAATGCTAAGGCTTAATTCTGGTTGTGGATTTTCAATAAGGTAGTCTAAGACTCTAAAGGTATTTTTGTTTAGTAAAGGTTCTCCGCCTGTAATTCTAAAGACTTTTAGCTCTTTAATTAGATCAGGCCACCATTCCCAAAATGCTTCTACATAGGGGTTATACTCTCTGTTAGGAATAGGCACACGATCATTTTGTTCTAACCAACTAGGACTGTTATAGTCTAGAGTATGAAGTTTATATCCTCCATAACTCCTAACTTCTTCCATCCATTTAGAACTAATTTCAGGATTACAATAGCTGCATTTAAAATTACAGGTGCTGCCAAAGTTTATTTCCATTGAACTTGGTATGGTATCATCATCGTAGCCTTTAGACACAATATCTTCAATTGTGCCTTTAGCCCATCCTGTAGAACTTTTTACCACTCTGTCGCTGAAACTCTGCATACCAGTTTCAGCTGCACTATCTTCTACCCGCCAGCAATAGTCGCACTCGGCAGGACGTTCTCCTTCCAACATCAACTTTCGTTGTTGTTTTTTAAACACCGTATTGTGTAAAGCTGTATGATTTATTTTGATTTCTTCTATAGGAATCTTATGAGTTAGGGGATGATGGCAACTGTGAGTCCTACCAGTATCTAAATGGACGGTGACCTGTTTCCATTTAGCAATACAAAAACTAGGGCTGACTTTGTCTAACCCATCTTTTATCTTTTGGTATTTTCTATTGATATCATCATCTTCCATAGATATCCTTGAACTTGTTATCTAGAAAATCAAAGTCATTGATAAGCGACATCTCTTTGTTTAAGAGGAAATGTGCCACTCCATCTTTGGCTCCTCTTGCCACATACTCAGAAAACTCTACTTCTTTCTTAGGCTTAAGCCATGCATGAAGTTTTGCTTTTGATTCAGGCGATCCTTGACTGGCTAACTTTGCACATTCTCTATAGGCACTTCTGTAGGTGTGCAATGGATCAGAATTAAATTTAGTAATGTTACTGACCATGTCTATTAGTTTAAACTTTTCACTGATACTTTGAGTGAGATCATTTTCCCATTCGGTCATTGCTCTCACTTCTTCAGTGGGCAGTAACTTGACTCCACCATAGCCGTAATCGATATCCATATACGGGTTACGGCTTTTCCATACGTGAACACAGTCAAAGTCAAAGATTTTAGGTTTATACAAGAAATCAAATTCATCTACAATTTCAGCGTCACCATCAACTACAAAAAACATATCAGTAGTTGCCAGTTCTGCTGCTTTTTTATGCGCTTCAAATATTCCTTTAACGCCATGTATACGTTGAGCATTAGGACTTTTGGCCTTTAACTTCTTCCAGTTTTCGTCTGCATTAGGTTCATCATAACTGATAAAGAAAACATTAAAATGTTCGTTGATAAGATTAACAAGAGCCTGCTCTTTAGTTTCTTCTGCTTCCTTAACTAGTTTGGCCTTTACTAACCAAATTTTCTCATTGTTAGTTAGGCTACAGGGTTTTGTATACCATACAAATTCATTTTTGAAATCAGGAAGTGTAAAGTTTATATCTTCAATAAAATCTAAGTTAATGTTAAGATGATCTAGATCTTGATTTACCAGACAGTTAACATTTGGACTGATATGACCTTTTACCTTGAGTCCTTCAACATCTGTGATAAATTTAATTTTAAAAGCCCAAACATCGTCTTTGTCAGGATCAGTAAGATGTCTGCGATCAAAATAGTAGACACACTCGTATCTAAGATCATCGTAGTTGAATGTGCTTAAATCCAAATCATAATCTAAATCACCGTATTCTTGGTTATAGACAACAATAGGATCAACTTTGATTTCGCCCATCCATTTCCAGTCTTTGGTTTTCCTATAGTTTGGGCTTATCTTAACTACCCACATCTTTTCATTTTCTCCTGTGATAACTGTATCTAGTGCATAGACACAGTCATAACAGAGATCCCAATAAGGGGGCATAAGACTTTCTAGATCTAATTCAAACTCAGGCAGTAAGGGGTTGAATTCAATACTAACATTAGGAGTAAGGTATCCCATGTCTTTGATCCCTGATGTAGACTTACCTAGAACTTCGCAGGTCATTACCCAAATTTTATCTTCTGTATGATTAAACGCAGGATCTATAAACCAAACCATAGTGTATTCTGTGTCCCATGGATCTGGTTCAAAGGTATTGAGCGGGCTGTCATAGAAAGTCATACTAAAATCTATGTCAGGATTCTTCCTCCAGGTTAGTTGAGGAACTGGGATGACAACTTCAATATATCCGTCAGAGGGAGACCATCCTCTATAGAATAATTTAGCAATCCATTCATCACGATATTTCCAAATCACACACTTTCGATCTGGATTGTTAGGCAGTTCATTGATATAGAAGCATGCCTTATCGTTTTCGCTATGAAAGTTTTTAACGAAACATTTTGAAAAATTTGCACTGGCTAGGTCACTAAGCTCTTGGTCATACTGTCTAGCATCACCCTGCCATTCTATTGATTCTATTTGTTCTTTGGTTAATTGAGGTAGTGAGTCTATAAACATAGGCTGATCTGTAGTATCATTAATTTATCACAGATCAGCGGGGACTTTCAACTAAAATGGTTTTAATATTATCGCTACCATCAAAACCAACAAATAGTTTTGTCATGTTGTTTGAAGGATTTCCGTTTTGCCCAAACTCATTTAGAGCATAGGTTTTAACTAATTGTCCGTTTTCAAAAACTTCTTGATAGGTAACAACACCTGTGGTGCCTGTGCTACGAGACTGTAGGTCTGTGTCTTTGATTGAATAGTAGTAGAAAGCTCTACCTAGTCTTTCTAGAGTTTGATCAAGCTGTGCATCGACACCACCGGTGGTTTCTCTTAGGTCATTGAATAAAATTTTGACATTATCATCAAGATCAAGTTCAACTACAAACATAGTGCCAGAGTTAGCAAAATAACCAAAGTAGGAATCATAGTCAAAGCCTGCGGGCTGTTGAGTTTTTACTCTATGATCTTTGCTGAGATAGGTTCTAACGCTGCCTGTGGTTAGGCTGTTTAATCTAAAACTATAGACAGTCTGCCAGAATGGATAAGGTGTGCGGCCGCGATCTACACCGTAGATTGGGTTGAGATAGTTTTGATCAAACAATGAATAAATGCCTGATCGCACAGGTTGACTACCATCTGCACCACTACCTACACCTATAGTCAATACACGCTCGGCCTGTGTGCTACTTTGAACATAGTCAATTCTAGCTCCTACAATAACATCAGGCTGTGTCAATGTGCTCATCCAAGTAGAACTACTGTAGTTTAGGCTGTTATTGACAAGATGGCTAGCAGAGTTGGTGAGATTCTTACTGCCTACACCCTGAACACCGCTAGAAATAGTAAGAGTGCTCACATAGGTAGCTGCTATGTTGTTAAACCTAGCACTGTCAAATCTCACCGTAACAGAGTTAGTTTCTACACGCTCAATTGACCAAGCTGGACTACCAACAATGCTGGCACTGAGTTGAGGGTCTAGATCTATTATCTGCCCATTACGCAGCACGGTCACAGTGTAGGTGCCAATAAAGTTCTCGTTAGGTTTAGTAGTATTAACTGAATAACTGCTAGGAGATACGCTAAGACTGATAACATCACCTGATACCACCGACACATCATATCTCTGTCCTCCGCTGCTTTCGTCGCTGCTAAAGAAAATAGCTTCATTCCAAACGCCGGTTTCATAGGCTATATATTTTAATCCAAAAGTTTTAGACTGGCCTGGATCAATCGACCAAGGTGGTGCTGAAAAGGTTCCGGTTGTATTAGCATATACAGGAACCGCACTGGCCACAATGTCTGTGAATACAGGTGCTTCAACTGTGGCTGTTGTAGTGCCGCTGTTAACCAATCGAACTGGAACTACAGAACTAAATTGCCCTAGAGCAGCCTGCCATTCTGTAGGTGCATCTACATAGACATAGATGTTAGTTCCGCTGCTGTTCCATGGAATACTGACACCATCAAAGGTCTGTGTGACCTGTGTTCTAGGTCTAGGAGCCTTGATTTCCCCTCCACTGATGCGATAGCCAATTGCTACCCCCATTGTGCCTGTTATCACATAAAAAGGTGCAAAGCTGCTGTTAAAAGTTAGGATGGCCATAATTATAATTGATCAACGTCGTCAAAAGTTTCTTTCCACCATGGATTACCCCACCATCCAAAGTCATAGAATACAATACCCCCACCTCCACCCGAAGGCGTGCCTATAGTTTCACCTGTGGACCCATCATAGCTGTTGTTCACTGATGTCACATTGGTGCAGGTAATAGAGCTAGTGTTATAGACTGCAGGATTGCTGTAGGCATCGTTGTAGGTCATTGTAGTAGAAGGTGCCCAGGTAGTAGCTGTTACCCAAAACTTGATACGTCTACTCAGACCTACGGCAGACTGATCACGTTCTGCTGTAATGCTAAGGCTAGCGCCAGTCCATGTTGGACTAGTAAACACTGTGGTAGTGGTCTGCGCTGCTGCTACCCAGTGAGATCTGTTGTAGCTGTAGAGCGTGTTCACTATGTTAGTAGGTGTGGCCAAAGATCTTACATAAAGCTCATTGATCAGTAGGCTCATAGCATTGTTAGCTGTGTTCACTGCCGAAGTCACTGCTATGCTGGGGGCTACACCCAAAGGTCTAATTGAAATCTGATGAGCCTGGCGGCTTTCTATAGCAGTTTTGAGGCCTATAGGGTCTGGGCCTTTACGCCCAGAATAGATGTCTAGCCAGGCAATCTGCCTATCCTGGAAACTTTCTGTGTTGGGATCATACTCATAGACCCACCATCCATTTAGTGCGGGTAGGCCCCCGGTAGGACCTGTATAGAGATCTAGATAGCCCGGAACTGTGACGTCATAGTAGTTGTTAGGGAACAGCCCTGAGGGTAGCTGTATGCGCAGACTGGTCTGATCCAAGGGCACTGACTGACCCTGCTGTATGCCTATGACCAATTTGGTAGTGTAGTCCCCATAGTGTAGGCCTACCAGCTGAAAGGGCGTGCCCGCGATCACAGGTGAATTTGTAGAAGCATTGAGTAGTAGGCCATTGCCACTGACACCCGGACCCCCACTTACAGGGTAGAAGTAGTCAGTAGAGCCTGCTACTCTAGCAGCACCATAGGGTGCCTGACCATAGTCCACATGGAACAAGGGGCCTCTACCCCCGCTGGTGCCATTGACGCCATAGTCCACGTTGACAAAGGTATCCAAGGCAGTTTGGAAAGAATAGTTGATCAATCCAGTTGTGGTAGTCTGTGCTTGTGTGCCAAAACTGGACCAAAAGGGCGTGAGCACAAAATCGCCGCCCAGATTAAAGAAACTGTTGGCCAGGGCTGCTCGGGGCCATTCTACTTCAAAACAGGCTGTGACTGTGCCAGTAGACCCGCCACCCCAGGGCGCAGTTCTAGTGTCAGTGACTCCGTCATAGACTGTGATGCAGCCCCCGGAATCTCTAACCAACTGTCCAGGATGCACCGAGTAGCGATTCAGTGTGATTTCATCTATGCGCTTGATCAGCTGACTCCAAGTTGATGCCACTATGGTAAAGGTATTGTAGTAGCCCTCCGATTGATTTTGGTCTAGAGCCGTGGCCGTGGTTATGACCAAATGCGAAGTAAAGGTGCTGAGTCCTGTGGCTGTGGCCAAAACATCCACTGTGGCCGAAGTCTGATGACGATAGACACGATCCACATCCTGTAGAATGCGATTAAAGGTTCTAGCGCTGACACGAGTTGATGACGAAATAGGTATGGTATTCCACTGACGAAGCCCATAGCCCTCCGCGCCCTCAGTGTAGAAACTCTTGATACGATCAGTGATAAATGTGGTAACTGTAGACGAAATTCTTTGTGAACTGGTAGTCACTGGTCGACCCCATACAGGCGTGCCAAAAATCTGCGACGTGAAAAACAGGCTAGTTGACAGGGCACGAGCACTGGTCAACTCAATACTGGCTGTGGCAGTGGTTATAAAGGTTAGAGTTACTGGCATTGTTGGATATTTATCCTGAACTCAGCCAAGAGCTATATGTGCGCAGTTAAATATGTGATCATAACCAACACGATGTGAGGAAAACATGGCTGAAAAACTAGGAATCATACAGTCAAGAGGTCTGGGCGACATTGTCATAGCCCTGCCTATTGCTAGACACTATCACGATCTGGGCTGGGAAATTCACTGGCCCATCTGCAGAGAATTTTTGGATCACTTCTACTCTGTGGCGCCCTGGGTAAATTGGCATCCAGTGGAAACAGATCGCCAGGGCACATTCTTCTGGGATCAGCCCCAACAGATCTTGGACAGATTGGCAGTCACGGAGCGACTATGCCTTTACCAGGCTCTGACTGGTCACCCAGAATTCAGTCAAGAACCCTATTTTCAACATACCAAATTTGATCAATACAAGTATATTCGTGCAGGCGTGCCCTTTCACAAGAAATGGCTGCTCTCAGACTGCGTGACTCGTAGGCTGGACAGAGAAGCCCAGGTCGTAGAGCGAATTCGTCAGGAAATCGGTGATAGACCCTATATTCTAATACATGCAATGGGCTCAGATCACAGAGCCAGCTTTGACACCCAGGTCTTGCCCCAGGACATGGCCGCTATAGAAATCAACGCTATGACTGATTCAGTTTGGGACTGGCTCATGGCCATTGAGCAGGCACACTCTGTGATCACTGTGGACTCTGTCTACTCAAACATCATAGATCAAATGGCTCT
>Ga0129333_10000240_pt1 | contig 40599 bp, 48 predicted proteins | sample CPB6_08_DNA_FD_94474 | JGI IMG/M metagenome (GOLD analysis project Ga0129333, IMG submission 94474) | Freshwater to marine salinity gradient microbial communities from Chesapeake Bay, USA - CPBay_Sum_0.6_0.8_DNA | ecosystem: Environmental > Aquatic > Marine > Coastal | place: USA: Chesapeake... | reverse complement strand
TTGAAAAAGGTAATTTGAGGATTACCAGTTAAATAAACATCTTGTGCGCCATAAGCGACTAATTGAAGAAGACCACCACCCATTTTATGTTATATTCTTTATACTATAAAGAAAGAAAAAAATATATGACTTAAGAATGAACCATTATAATTCTTATATATTATAATAAAATGTTTAAGGAAAAAACCTCTAAAAAAAGATTACCGGTATCAGAAAATAAAAAAGAATTATCAACACTTGATGTTATGCACAATAAAATGATACAAAAAATACAAGATAAGAATATTGAAACAAGGGATAATCAAGAAAAATTAAATAAATTAAATGAAATCATAGAAATAATTAAAATACGTATTCAAGAAGAATCACAAAATATTGATAGTGAAGAATATAACTTATTATGGACTTCTAATATTCAATTAAAAGAAGATATTATAAAATTGAATAATACTATTCAAAGAGATGTTAACGAATATAACGAATTGGAATACTATAAAAATACAAGCGACATATTGTTTAATTATTATGATTTACTTGAAAAACAATCAAAAAATACTAAAAAATCAAAACAAGTTTTTCAACCAACTAATAAAACAATTTTAGATGCTCTGAATAATTTATCGAATAATGTATCAAATACTGTTATAAATAATAATGTTCCTACGCAAAAAAGTGATTTAATTGACGAATATTTATTTATAACAGATAAAAATCATATAAAAAAAATAGAATCCGATGATATCGAGTTATGTAGATGTTGCAAAGAACCAATGACATGTCTTCAACATGACGCAATAATTATATGCGAAAATTGTGGATTTCAAGAACTGCTGTTAGTTGAACAAAATAGACCAATATTAAAACAAAATAACAAAGACGTATCGCATTTTAGTTACAAAAGAATCAATCATTTTAGAGAATGGTGTAATCAAGTACAGGGAAAAGAAAGTACCGATATTCCAAATGAAATATTTGAAAAAATTTTAAATGAAATAAAGAAAGAAAAAATAAGCAATACCAAAAATATCACATATAGTAAAATGCGAGAAATATTAAAACGTCTTCGTATTAATAAATATTACGAACATATAAATTATATAATAAATAGAATTAACGGAATTCCTACTCCGCAATTTTCACCAGAATTGGAGGAAAAACTATTTTTGATGTTTAGAGACATTCAAGGGCCATTTTTAAAGCATTGTCCAAAAGAAAGGAAAAACTTTTTATCATATAGCTATGTACTATATAAATTTTTTCAAATATTAGGACTTAATGAATATCTTAAGTTTTTTCCTTTATTGAAAAGTCGTGAAAAACTATATGTTCAGGATCAAATATGGAAGAAAATATGCGAAGAATTAAACTATGAATTTCATCCATCGCCTTTATTATAAAAAAAAATATTTCCAAATTATATCATTTTAACTTCATGGGAATCCCATTAATTTAAAGCCAGCTCCGAGACCGGCACCTTGGCGTGCACCGGCAGATACAGCGGGGGCGAAAAGATCAAGAACGGCAAATACAGCCGCGGCAGTAAGGAGGATTACAAATATTTCTTGGAAGGTGCATCTGGGTTTAGTTACTAAGTAAGCAACAATACCGACAGCAAGACCTTCAAAAAGGTATTTCATTAATCTAACAACAGCTTCCCATACATCAAGAGAATATTCCATTATATCTATACTATACTTTATATTATTATTAAATATTTTTTTTTAACCAAAAAGGATATAAGATTATTTGTTATTATTATTAATAATAAAATGTCATCTGAAGAAAATCTTGTATCAACCAAAGTTTACGATTATCTTGAAGAAGATAAACCTATTAGAGGACAAAATTATGTCCTTCTCTCTTTTATCAGCCCCGAAGATGTTATTTTGAATAAAGAGTCATTTTATTTTTCAAGATTTATTGAATCTTTTGGAAAAGATATGAATACTCTATTTGATGGTTTACAAGCCAAATATCCAGATTCTAAAGAAATGATTGAAACGATTAAAAACAATCATAAATATATCAGTGATACAGTTGAAATGAACGAACAATACAAGTTTTTCAAATCTGTTAACTCTTCAGATATTGAAGCTGATTATCACCGAGAAAACAATTTTCAGACAACTATCAGAGGTATTAAAGTTAGAGGAACATTTGATACAATTGAAGAAGCAAAAAATCGTTCTGAATTCTTAAAGAAACTTGACAACAAGTTTGATATTTTTATCGGACAAGTAGGTTGTTGGTGTCCTTGGTCTCCTAACCCCAATGATCTTGCCAATCAAGAATACGGAGAAACACAACTTAATACTCTTATGAAAAAATACAAAGAAAACATGGATAGTAAAGATGAGGTTTTTGAAAAGCGCAAACAAGAGGGTATTTCATCTAAAAAAGATGTTGAAGTAACAGAACTTGCAGATGAACTTAATAAAGTAGATCCTTGGACCGAAAGAAAAGACGTCCAAAATGAAATAGTGAATTAAAATAGTGTAATTATTTTTCTATTTTTTATTATAAGATGAAAAGTTTAGCAATTTTTTTATTATTTATTGGTACTATTTTAGTAATTCAAGGTTATTATAGCGGATTATCATATAACCAATCCAAAACAAATATAAAATTTGTACCAAGAAGTACTTATGAAGATCAATTATCAGATGATAATACTTTAAATAAATATTACAAAGGTTTATTTGAACAAACAAATCTTGGGGTGTAATAAAATATTATATTATTTTAAAATGGAAATCAAATCTATAAATATATTCAATCATATATTCAACAATATAAATGATCCTAGTAGATTTTCTAAAGATAAAATACTATTAGCTATTAACAAATTTAAAGAGCAGAATAAAAACAAAGCCGAGACTTTAAATGAATTAAAAAATGATTATTTTGAAAACTATGAAATAAAAAGAGAAACACAGAATTATGATTACGATCTGTTTTTAAATGAAAAATATCAATTATGGAAAGAATATGAAAAATCCAAATCTAAAGATGTTTTATATAAACTTTTAAATATGAATTTTGAATATAAATCAATACCAGAATTATATACATATGATGTTCCTAAAACCAAATTAGGTACAGGTGATAAAAAACCTTTAGAAGAGAACCAAAAAATTGTGAATCAACCAAAAAATGTTAAAAAAGAGTGTCCTCCTGGAAAAGTATTAAATCCTGTGACAAATCGCTGTGTACAAGATAAAAGTAAAAAAACCACTGATAAACCAGAAGATAAAGTTGTTGAGAAACCGGAAGATAAACCTCAACAACCGACCAATGAACCTAAGAAAAAAGAGTGTCCTCCTGGAAAAGTATTAAATCCTGTGACAAATCGCTGTGTACAAGATAAAAGTAAAAAAACCACTGACAATCCAGAAGATAAAGTTGTTGAGAAACCGGAAGATAAACCTCAACAACCGACCAATGAACCTAAGAAAAAAGAGTGTCCTCCTGGAAAAGTATTAAATCCTGTGACAAATCGTTGTGTACAAGATAAAAGTAAAGAAACCACTGACAAACCAGAAGATAAACCTGAACAACCGACCAATGAACCTAAGAAAAAAGAGTGTCCTCCTGGAAAAGTATTAAATCCTGTGACAAATCGTTGTGTACAAGATAAAAACAAAAAACCATAATCAAGTTAATAAATTTTAACATATAATAGTAGATAGATAAAATATAATGGAATTTCAATTTCAATTTTTATATTTTTTTATAGGAATAGTATTGGGTTCAATATATGTTTTCTTTAATGTTCCTAAACCACGATCAATTATTAAATATCCTACACCATATAACACTAAGAACATAACTTATAAAAGTTTAACTGGTGATTGTTATAAAGTAAAAAAAAAGCAAGTACAATGTACAGACAATTCTATTGAACAACCAATAATATAATGTTTTTATTTTTTAGATAATGAAAGAACAATACACAAGAGACGTATTGGATAATCTTATGTATACTGATATGGGACAAAAAATATTTAGTTTTATACTGGGTCTTGCTTTTGCTCTACTATTTAACAGAGTGTGTAAAAAAAATTGTACACAATATTTTGCCCCATATACTGATGAATTTGTTGGAAAAACATTTAGACTCGAAGATACATGTTATGAATATATACCATACATGGTAGAATGTAATGTAAAACAAGAAATATTGTTACCATATGATGTAGGAACTACCCCTGATAATAAAATTGGTATAAAATCGTCTTTAATAGAATAAAAATATCTGCGTATTAATGATTTTTTTTTGTTATTTTCTTATTATAGATTTATACTGAAATGAGTACTATACCAATGAATAATTCTATACAGATGTCCACACCAATTAATAGTCTTCCATTGAAAACAACAGGAGAAGATGCTTCCTTACCGAATGACCCTGTAATTCAAAATGTTCTTAATGAATTTGAAAGCAATAAATCAAAAGAACCTGTATATGATATACCTGTCCAAATGATAGAAAAAATACAAGATCCTTATGTTAATGTTGTAATGAAAGATGAACCAGTAAATGTTGTAAGTGATAAATTAATTTATAACAAAAAGAGAAAATCTTTTATCAATATTGATATTCTAAAAAAGACTACTATTTTAATGTTTGTTGTGATTATAGTATACAATACAAGTATATTTGAAAAAATAACATCAAAATTACCAGAGTCAGTTTCAAAATTCCTCGTTGGAAATGATATATATACAAATATATTAATTACATTCGTAGCATTTTATCTATTGTTTTTATATGAATATGTTTAGAAGGTTGATAAAGTATCAGTTGCATCATAACCAGCTACATTAAGTTTTTGTTGGTCGAGACCTTGTGCTCCATATATACCTTCATTATTAAATCCGTGTTCTAAACCCTTTACTTCTTTTCTCATGTTATTTTCATCAAAAATATTATTTTGTGCTGATTTTAAATGTTCTTCTGTTATGTACGCAAGTTTAACATTTTTGATTGTTTTTGTATTTTCATTATCTACAATAATTGTTTTTTCTTCATTTATTCTTATCTTCAGTTTTTTGTATATTTCATAATATACCAACATCACAACGAGTCCTATTAAAAATCCAAATGTAGCATCATATAATACGCATAATATTACAAAAATTGCAATAAAAAACTGTGTTGCTTGGTTTTTGAGTTTCTCATAAAATATGAAATCGTCGGATATAATTATAATAAATAATAGCAGTATAGCCAATATGCGAAGAGATTCCTTTAACATATTCTATAATATAATTTATATAAAAAATGAACACATATTGATATTAACTATATAATGTCCACTATATTATCTGTTAAAGGATATGGTATTTCCAAAGCAAAATATAAAGATGATATTGAAAAAATAAAAAAAGAAATGACAATGACACCTAATGTAAATTTTCAACTTGGAGGAGATTCTGAAAAGAAATCTTTTCAGGTTTATCATGAAACCGATAAAATTCTATATATTCCAAGATATTATGGGTTGCAAAAATACGGATTACCCGAAATCAATAAGTTATTGCCTGGAGTAGATTGTGATGATTTGGTATTTAATGGAACATTAAGAGAACAGCAATTAGAACCAGTAAATAATTTCATTCAGGCAGCACAAGATCCATCGAAAAGAGGCGGTATTATATCTGTGCCTTGTGGTTTTGGGAAAACCATTATGAGCGTATACATAGCTTGTCATTTTAAGAAAAAAACTATGTTTGTGTCACATAAAGATTTCTTGAACCAACAGTTTTTGGAGACAGTTAAACAATTTGTGCCAAATGCAAGAATTGGTAAAATCAAACAATCTAAAGTTGATGTGGACAATAAGGACATTGTAATTGCATCATTGCAATCATTAGCTATGAGAGACTATGATATTAGTATTTTCAAAGATTTCGGTCTTGTTATTATAGACGAGGTTCATCATTTAGGCGCAGAAGTATTTAGCAGAGCATTTCAAAAGATGAATGTATCAATGATATTGGGATTAAGTGCTACTTTGAATAGAAAAGATGGTATGAGAAAGGTATTTGAAAATTTCATAGGAAAATCTGTATATAAACATGTCAAAAAGGAAAAAATAGATGTTTTGGTGGAAATGCATAAATATTATAGTCCAGATGTTAATTATAGTAGTATTAAACTGTTATGGAATGGAAAACCCAATAGTGCTTCAATGATTAATAATGTATGTAATTTTGAGCCCAGAACTGAATATATTCTAAAGGTTCTGGGAAGGATATTAGCAAATGAGCAATCCAGAAAAATCCTAATTTTATCAGAGAGAAGACAACAATTAACTAATATTGAAAAAAAAATTATTGATAAAAAAATATGCAATGATATTGGATATTATGTGGGAGGTCTTTCGCAAAATGAATTAGATAAATCAGCAGAAAAACAAATAATTTTAGCAACATATCAGATGGCTTCTGAAGGTATGAATATACCATCTCTTAATACTGTAATATTTGCAAGTCCTATATCTGACATTCAGCAATCTATTGGAAGAATATTAAGAGAGAAGCCATCTGAAAGGAAATACATTCCACTATGTATTGATATATGGGATGAGTTTTCTATTTTCACAAGAAAAGGATATGCTCGAATCAAATTTTATAATACAAATGGGTATACTATCAAAAATTATATAGATGACGAAGAAGTAAAAGATGAAACAAAAGATGATGAAAAAAAGTTTAAGTTTATTGAAGATGATTAAAATTAATATTCGTTTATATTAAGATTGTTAAACAAAAAATGAGAGATTATGTAATTATGGTATTATTTTTTATATTTTTATTTACAGTTTTTTATATTGTATTTTCAAGCCCTCCCCCAGAAATACCAAATGAGATAAGAGTTAGATGTCCACCTAAAATGTCTAAATCATCTATTGGAGAAATACCCACACCAGAACAAATTACTAATACTGGATATATAAACGAATTAATATATAAACATTCATCAAATAATGAAATTGAATTTCAAAATACATTGTTGGAAGGAGTTCCCGCCATGCCTTTAAATGATAGCAATATATGTGATAAGATGTCTAAAGATTTACCATTAGGTGATATAAACATAGAATACCTTATGAAAAATAATACATCATATATATAAAATGTTTCTATCAAATATTATTTCTAAAAAGTATAAAATAGTAGGTCGTGGAAATTATGGATTAGTTATATCTCCAGCTGTTAATATATCTTCTTTTTGGGAACAAATATATCATAATAATTCTTATGATATTGGTAAAATATATAAAATATGTGATGATAAAAATAATTATGAAGAAGTTTCGTATGAATATGACATCTTAAAAAAAATAATTAAAATTGAAAATTATGATACATTTACAGTGCCAATGAGGTCATTATGTTGTTTCAAATTAACTGATTACATAAATGATCAAACAATGTTACAAAAACTAAATTATGATGAAACAAAACATAAAGATATATTTGTTTATCAGATTTCTTTTGACTACGGTGGCAAACCCATTAATAATTTAACAAAGAACATTTCATATGAAAAAGGAATTACATTATTGATAAATTTTTACAAAGGTATTCAAACATTACATGAAAATATGATAATACACCGTGATATAAAGCCCATGAATATTTTATATGATTCTTTAAAAAATAAACTGAATATTATTGATTTTGGTTTATATTGTCATCCGAGTGAAGTTTACGACTTGGAATTGAGTGAATATTTATTGAAAGAAATGTATATATATCATCCGCCAGAATTCTATTTGTATTATTATTTAAAATCCAATCGAATTCATAAGATAGACAAGGAGTTTGATGTAATATTTAAAAAAGAGTTTTTGACACCATCTCAACGATTGCATAAATACTATCATAATCATTATCATTTATACAATAATAAAAATCAAGAAGACCAGTATGACATAACTGAATATATTAATGGGTTTCAGAGTATATATGAATCTATGAAAAAATGTGAAATTCAAGACATTGATAATATTTTTCAAAATCAAGAATGTATATATAAAAGCGATATATTTTCTACATACTTTATTTTGTTAACATTAAAAAAACTAATTAGATTTGAAAATGAAGAACAAAAGGTTTTATATAATTGTTTAATTGATAATGTAAAATGCTTTAATCCTTTCAAAAGATTTAACAATAAGCAAATAATAACATTTTTGGAATTTATGTTATAATATTCTAATATTATAGAATGCCTCATAAATTATTGGATAAAGGTGGATATGGATGTGTAATCACTCAACCTATTACAGATAAAAAATATGTTGTTAAAAACATATTACCTTATAAAAATCCTAACAAAAAAGATGTTGGTAAGATTTTTCGAAATAATAAGGGACATAAATTTAGTAAAGAATTAGAATTGTCAAATATAGTCAAAAAAATGGATCCAAAAGGAAAATATACTACTGTTTTGAAAGGTGCTAACAAATTAAACAATGATTTTTTAAGCAAAAATGAAGCATTGAGAAAATGCTTGTTATCAAAACATTTTTTTAGTGAAAAAAATTATTATCAAATTATTATGGAAAATGGTGGATTACCATTTGATGAAGTACAACCATATTCTGTTAAATATAATCTTTTTTTAAGAATGCTAAGAACTTTTTTAAAAGGAATGATTGAATTTCAAAAATTAGGATATGTTCACAACGATTTGAAACCAGCTAATGTTCTGATTAACAATAAAAAAATATCATTAATAGATTTCGGCCTTGTATTAAAAAAGGATGAATTATATTCCAGTAAAAATCTTGATTATTTATCGAGATATGCATATTATTATCCACCAGAATACTATATATATTACTTGAAAAGAAATAATTATGATAAGAAAGATATTATTTATAAAATAACAGATAAAGATTTTTTATTAAACAGCTATGAAAAACATGATAGAAACTATGAAGAATCTGTTATAGATTTTGTAAATGTGTTAGAAGAAAAATTGAAGCACAAAAAATTAAGTGAAATATTCACATCAGAATTAGCTTTAAAAGCAGATGTATTTTCATTTTACCACATTTTAGATGCAGTATTATATAGACATATAATTGTTTATAGCGACTCGCGACAAAAACATTTTATAGAAAAATTGATGAATACTATAAGAAATGGCAATCCATTCAAACGACCTACATTTCAAGAATTATATAAAATAGTAAATAATGAGATTAATAAATAATAATTGGATACCATTTTTTGAAATTATCATTGTATTTACAGCGACATTTTATCATAGTAGCAACATTTGTATTTTTGAATGCTTCTCTTAAATTTTTACTGATAGAAAGATTTGGGATAAGAGCATTTCCTACTTTATTTGCAATAAGAGAATTATCATTATCATATATATAATATACATCGGGATGTTCTGATTTTGAAAGCCACAAGTCTTTACCATTTGTTACATCTGTTTCTTCAATGGTTGGTTTTGCTTCAATGGTTGGTTTTGCTTCAATGGTTGGTTTTGCTTCAATGGTAGGTTTATATGGTAGTTTTTCAATAGTTTGAAACTCTGTTTCGTCTTTTACTTTTCTCACAACATTAATAATATTATTATCATTAAAATTAACAAGTTTGTTTTTATATTTTATATCAGATGACCATAAATAAATTCCTCTACTACTGTAATCTAATTTTTCAGACAATTCAATCAATTTGTTGATACTATTTTGACAAACATTATAATAATTTTTGATTTTATATTCGCAAGTATCGATAATTTCATCTCGTGTATATTGGCCATCAAGTAAATTATAGAGGATTTTTAATCTATCTTTTAGATTTGTATTAATAAGATGCTTTCCTTCATGGACAATAATATCATTCATAATGAATGTCCATTTACCATTTTGTTTTTTCACCATTTCACCATCAATTAAAGTGTTCTTGAATAGTTCTTCAGAAAACATACCTCTTACTATCAAAATTCTTGGTTTTTGATATCCTGGGTGGATTTTCTTGTCTACAAAATAAATGATAGGGACTTCATTATACTCTGTAAAAAACATATAATATGGGTTGCCATTTGTTCTTAAACAACAATAATGTTGATTATTAATCACATGTTTAATATTATTTTCATCTAAACGATGAAACTGTTTTTGAATAATCTTAATATTATAATTAGAATACAATTGTTTTAATATTAAATCCTTTGTATCATTAGTTTTAATATTTTGAACAATTCTATTGGCAAAAGAAATAATACCAGTATGCATATGTTATATAAATATTTATATGTATAAATCAGTCATTTTTTTATATATATTCAATTTTTGAAAAGAGTACATAACTTTATTTTTATGAAAATTTATAAAAGTTTTTATAAAATTCTTTATTTATCTTTCGTATGTACTCTTTTTCAAAATTCATATAAACATTTTTTATTATTTTAAATTATTATGGATTCTTACCGTGATGAATCAGGTTATCTAAGTTTGTTAGACGATGTTCTACAAAATGGAGAAGTCAAGAAAACAAGGAATGGAAATGTTATTTCATCATTTGGAAAAATGCTATCGTTTTATGATATTTCTAATAAGTTTCCTTTACTTACAACTAAAAAAATGTTTACGAAAGGAATCATTGAAGAGTTATTGTGGTTTTTAAGAGGTTCTACAAATGCTATTGAACTTCAAGAAAAAGGTGTGAAAATCTGGGAAGGTAATTCAACAAGGGAATATTTGGATTCTGTTGGATTATCTCATTATGCAGTTGGAGAATTGGGGCCAGTATATGGTTGGCAATGGAAAAAGTTTGGAAAACCTTATGGTGACAACGATAAAGAAGGTTTTGATCAAATCAAATATGTAATTGAAGAGCTCATGAAAGAAAATCATAGTAGAAGGGCAGTATTATCTGGTTGGAATCCATCGCAATTGAGTGAAATGGCATTACCACCTTGTCACATTCTTTACACTTTTTATAAAAATAGTAATGGATTACATTGTTCAATGACAATGAGAAGCACGGATTTGTTTTTAGGACTTCCCTTTAACATTGCAAGCACTGCGGTGTTGACGCATATTATTGCATCTGTGTTAAATATCAAAGCATACGCTATATCTATAAATATGACAGACCCTCATATTTATGAGGAACATATTGATGCTGTTAAAACTCAACTTAATAATGATATTCTTAATTTTCCACAATTAGAAATAAAAAAACAAAAACCATCCCAAGATTCATCTATTGATGATAAATTACAATGGATCAATGATTTAAAATATGAAGATTTTGTTTTTCACAATTATTCTTCTGCAAATGCTATCAAAGCACCTATGAAATGAAATAAATTATAATTGTGATAATTAACGTAATAAGAATTATAATATCATGTTTATGGTCTATATCTTTACTATCACATTTACACTTATTTTTGGTAACATTTTTTATATAGTGAAATGTAAAATATATAACTATCAGTTGTATTGCTAAAAGAATGTATACAAGTATACCAAATATTAATGATTTATATTTTATGTTAGTAAAACTGTTGGCAAAGTATACAACAATAATCAATACAAAAAGGGTTATAATATAATATTGCAAATATGTTTTAATATCTATATCACAAACACAATTTTTGTTATTGGATAGGACAAGCCATGCAAATGTAATAAAATATAATATTACATTGCATAAATATAATAATATAATTGATGACAAACTAAAATTATATGTCATAATTTTCTCTATATTATTGTAACAAATTTTTAATTACTGCAACCAGCTTCAGTCCAAGGAACTTTGCACAATTTAGAATAAGCGCATCTAAAAATATTATTAGGTTCACCCGGATTCTTTTTGGCATATTCTGCATCCATTGTAGATAAATACATTGGATATACTTGATCGCATGTTAATGGAATATTTGCTTTGTCATTATACGACACAACAGTTGTTCCATCATTATATTTAACACTTGTTTCATTATTAGATTGTAAAGCAGTATCTGTAAGAGTATAACCACTCATTATTGAAGCATATTCTTTCATTTTATCCATTTCTTTTAATTCAGTTTCTTCAGAATCGTTTATAATTTTTACTAATTCGCTTCCAATAGTTTCACGTGTATCAAAATTACCACTATGAGCATTTTTTAGTTTTTCACTTGAAAAAACAGCAGGATCCATTTTGCATTTATATTTAAAGTGATTTAAATTAAGTTCATTGTTTTCTTTAGTATTGAAATAAGAATGTTCATCGCTAATATTAGATTTTTCAAGAACCCAATAATCAGGACACATTTCAGTATCATAACCCATGTCTTGTAATGGTTTTGTGGGTTCAAATGTGAATACAGAATATGCTAAATATATTATGATAATTATAGTACCGATAATATAAGTAATTATAAAATATTGCATTTTCTCATAAAGATTTTTTCTACCCCATTCAGTATATAAACTAAGTAATAATATAACGAAACCAATAAAACCATATAATGCACACGTCATTATTGTTATTTTAAACATTTTCATTTTTGTAGAAAGAAAAAGTTTTTGCTCTTCTTCATTTAAACTGGATATATCAACCGTTTCTCTTTCAGATGACATTAATACTTCTATAATTATATACTATATTTTTAATTTTTAAGGTATGAAATTTTGATTACTCTTTGTACCTACCTTGCTTGTAGCTATTCCATAATCCATAACATGTTGTTTTCCTTCATTTTCTATAGCAACATATTTGTAATGTTCAAATTGTTCCATATTTGTTATTATTTCTTTAGCACACCATTTTAATACAGCACTATTTAATAGTTTCACTTGATTTAACACATCCTTATCATAAGTATTGACCGCCCCGGAATGATATTGCACATTCTTGAATCCATTTTGTAAATAGTCAAAATAAATAGATCGCATAACAATTTTTAGTTCAATATCACTTTGACTTCCAACACTTATATTAAATCTACCATTTGACATGTTAAAAACTGTATTTGATAATCCTATTTGTAATGCATCGATATTCTTTTTGGAAAAGAATAAAGAAGACACTGGTGTGTGTGCTATATTTTTTGATACTATATCATAGCCACTACTTGTGTTAGAGTTAGCAACTAATTGATAAGGACAATTATCTTTAGGTTTTTGATTAGTATACATTGATTGTATTTTATTATAAAGAGTTTTATCACATTGACCATATGGAGATACTTTCTTTGGCATCAATACTTGAACGGGAAAGGATGATGTTTTGGAACATTGTTGTCTACCATCAGTTATACGTTTTCTATATCTTAATTCACTTTCCATTTACTATTATATGAGAATTATTTTCATATTATTTATTAGAATGAATAATTTTGATAACCGTTTAAAACAATTAGACAAAGTTTCAAATAATATTATTGAAGATTGTGTTTTCGGAAAAAATGTCAATAAAGACAAAATAGTAGAAAATATATCATTATGGTTAGACAAAATTATTTATACTTCAATATGTTTATTACATATAATGGCAATAGATAGCAATAAAAAATCTATCAATAAAGAAGTTTTTGATTTAACTATGCAAAAGATTCAACCTGGTTGCAAGAATAGCAAAAAAGGAGGTCGCCTCGGTTCAGCAACTTATTTAGGTGCAGAAGAATCAATGTATTCTACGAGTAATGAAGGTTCTGATATACTACAAGTAACACAAGATTTCATACGTCCTGATATTGGTGCAGGTCAACTAGGTGGAAAGCCAATAAGTATTGCAAAATATATAATGGCGCATATTAAATTTGTATTGAAATATTTGAACTTCAAAGCTTCCAAAGAAGTTCAAGATTTGGTTACAATAATGATAGTAAATGAAGTAAGATGTATTGCTAATGATCTTCAAAGTAAAGGACAATTAAATTTATCAAAAGTACAAAGTATATTAAAAAAACACGAAATGGTGCATTAAAAATATATAAATAAAAAATGATATAAAATTATCTAAAGTTGAACATAATGACAATAATAACAATAGATGGAAATATTGGTTCGGGTAAAACAAGTGTCTTGAATTATTTGCACAGAAATTATAAATTACCGGTTGATTTAGAACCTGTTGATAATTGGAACACATATTTAAAGGATTTATATGAAGATAGTAGTAATGTATTTAAATTTCAAGTTAGAATATGGTTGGATAGATGTTGGATTCAAGAAAAACCAGAAAAGAATACAATATTAATTGAAAGAAGTCCACAATTTATCAAAAATGTATTTGTAGAAACTGCATTAGAATACAAAATGATCAATCAGGTAGAAAAAGAACTCATTAATGATCTGCATAAAAAAACAGATGAATTATGGGATAACAATATTTACATTTATTTAAGAACTTCTCCAGAAAATTGTTTCAAAAGAATTAAAAAAAGAAATAGAATAAGTGAAAAAAATATTACATTGGATTACATTGAATGTATTCATAACAAGCATGAAACGACTTTGCAAGAAATGCAAAAGCAAAATAAAAAAATAATTTGCTTTGATGTTGATAACAAGACTATTAGTGAAATTGCAAATGATATATTGAACTTTATTTCAACTTTGCAAAAATAAAAAAATGATTATTTATTTATATTTTTTATTCATATTAAGAAGAAATGGCCACGCAAAAAATAGAGGATAAATACAAGAAATATGAGTTACGTGAACATATTTATAATATCCCTGATACCTATATCGGTTCAGTAAATGCCAATACTCTCGATATGTATGTCTTTGATGAGAATACCAAAAAAATGGAGTATAAAAATATTACTTATGTTCCAGGTCTTTTGAAGATCTTTGACGAAGTAATTGTAAATGCTATTGATCATTCAGTACGTTTGCAAATTGAAGAAAAAGCTGGGAAAGAAGATGTAAAACATATGAAAAATATTAAAGTCACAGTAAATAAACAAACTGGTGTTATATCAGTTTATAATGATGGTAATGGTATTGATGTAGTCCAACACGAAACATTGAAAACTTATATCCCTGAATTGATTACAGGTACTTTGCTTACAAGTACTAATTATAATCACCAAGAAGAAAAAATTATTGGTGGAAAGGGTGGATATGGTCTGAAACTTACAAACATTTTCTCAAAAGAATTTTCAGTAGAAACAATCGATCATTATAGACAGCGCATTTTCACGCAAAAATTCAGAAATAATATGTTAGAAAAAGACAAGCCGTCAGTAAGATCTAATTCAAAGCAACCATATACTAAAATCACTTTCCTACCTGACTATGAAAGATTTGGTCTTAAAGGTATTACAGATGATATATATGAATTGTTTAAGAGAAGAACCATTGATGCAGCAGCTTGTACTAATAAAAATGTTACAGTTTCATTTAATGATGAAAAATTACCAGTAAAGGATTTTGAAAAATATGCAGAACTCTTTATTGACAAAAAAGAATCACCTCTTATTTATGAAAATTGTAATGAAAGATGGGAAGTTGCTGTTGGACTTTCCAAAAACAACTATGAACAAATTTCATTTGTTAATGGTATTAATACTGTTCGCGGTGGAACTCATGTAAATTTCATTACTAATTTGATTGTAAAAAAATTAGGAGATATGATTGAAAGCAAAAAGAAAAAAACTATTAAACCACAAATTATTAAAGACAATCTATTTGTATTTGTTAAAAGTACTATTGTAAACCCAGCATTTGATAGTCAATCAAAAGAGACCTTGACAACTCCTTTCACAAAGTTTGGATCAAAATGTGATATTTCAGATAAGTTTATTGATAAGCTTTACAAAACAAATATTGTAGAAAAAGCATTGTCGTTAACAGAATTTCAAAATCAAAAAAAAATCACAAAGACTGATGGTAAAAAGACGAATAGACTAATTATTCCTAAACTTGATGATGCTAATCTTGCTGGAACAAAAGACAGTGATAGTTGTACTCTTATCCTTACCGAGGGAGATTCTGCTAAGACAATGGCTATAGCTGGTCTGAGTGTAATTGGTAGAGATCATTATGGAGTCTTTCCTCTTCGTGGTAAAGTAATGAATGTAAAAGATGCAGCACTTTCAAAAATTTCTGACAATGCTGAAATTACTGCTTTGAAAAAAATTATTGGATTAGAACAAAATAAAGTATATACTGATACCAAAAGCCTTAGATATGGTAAAATTATGATTCTGACCGATCAGGATCACGACGGTAGCCATATTAAGGGATTGTTATTTAATGTATTTCAATCTCTATGGCCATCACTTTATAAGATTGACGGGTTCTTGACATCAATGCTGACACCTATTATTAAAGCTACAAATACAAAAGCCGAAGTCAGAACCTTCTACAATATGTCTGATTATGAAAAGTGGTTGGAAACAGAAGGTAAACAAGGGTCTTGGAAAATCAAATATTATAAAGGGTTGGGTACATCAAAGGATGAAGAAGCAAAATCATATTTCAAAAACATGCGATCTATTACATATATTAGAACAAACTCTTCTGATGAATTTATAGATTTAGCTTTTAACAAAAAGAGGGCAGATGATAGAAAAGATTGGCTTATGAAATATCAAAAAAATAATGTTCTTGATTATACAGTTCAAAATGTTAACTATGAAGATTTTGTAAACAAAGAACTAATCCATTTCAGTAATAGAGATTTGGAACGTTCTATTAATCATATTTGTGACGGTCTTAAAGAAAGCACTCGCAAAATCTTATTTGCTTGTTTGAAAAGAAAATTATATACAAACGAAATTAAGGTAGCACAATTGGCTGGTAATGTCAGTGAAGTTACAGCATATCATCACGGTGAACAATCACTACAACAAGCAATTGTAGGTATGGCACAAATCTATGTAGGAACCAATAATATTAATTTGCTAATGCCCAATGGTCAATTTGGTTCAAGACTTGTAGGGGGGAGTGATGCATCTTCTCCAAGATATATATTCACATTGCTTTCTCAACTTACTAAACTTATCTTTAGAGAGGATGATGCAAATATTCTTAATTACTTGGAAGAAGATGGCGATAAGATTGAACCAGATTACTATATTCCTATTATTCCAATGATATTGGTAAACGGTGGTATTGGAATCGGAACAGGATTTTCAACAAATATTCCTCAATTTAATCCAGAAGATATTATCAGTTCTTGTATGAAGATATGTGATGCTGTTGAAAAACATAAGGAACTTAATGATATGAAAACTGAAGTGGACAAAGTTTCTATTTCACAATTTACACCTTGGTACCTTGGTTTTACTGGAAAAATAGAAAAATCAGAAAAAGGTTCGTATGTTAGCAAAGGAGTTTATAAATGGATAGATGATAAAACACTTGAAATCACTGAACTTCCTGTTGGAACTTGGACTGAAGATTACAAAGAACTACTTGAAGGAATGTTAACATCTAACTCAAATTATCTTAAAAGTTTTGAAAATCATTATACAGCTAAGAATGTGAAGTTTATTCTTCACTTCAGTGATGATATATTGAAGAAACTTGGTGATAAATTTGAAACTGAATTTAAACTTGTATCTTCCAAAAATATTGGAATTAATAATATGCATCTTTACAGTGAAAAAGGAGCTATTAAGAAATATACCACTGTTTCAGAAATTGTAAAAGAATGGGCTAAAGTTCGTCTGGATAAGTATGATGAACGCAAAAAATATCAAATCAAGATGTTGGAAAAAGATTACAATATTTTGTCGGAAAAGATCAGATTCATATTAGATGTAATTGCAGGAAAGATCATTATTATGAATAAAAAGATTTCCGAAATTACCGACAGACTTGTTGAACTAAAATATAAAAAGATTAGTAAGGATGAAGATGGTGAAGAGGATGTAGGTGGATATAATTATCTACTTAAAATGCCTATTTCTCAACTGACTTATGATAGAAAAATTATTCTTGAAAAAGAAGTAGATGATTTGAATAAGAAACTTAATGAAATTCGCAATACATCGATCGAACAAATTTGGAAAAGAGAACTGAATGAACTTATGGTAGCTTGGAAAAAGCATCGTGAGGATATTGAAATGGATTATACAAACGATAAAAATGGAATTGTAGTGACAAAGAAAAAAGGAAAAGGTCTTAAATAAAATATTCTACAATATTTGTTATATAATCATGTATTCCGTATAATTTAACATCATTTATATTTTTTATATTATAATACCATCTATATGGTACAATAATGCTTTGATATTGTTTTAATTGAATAGCCAATACTGGTTCTTTATCATCGGGGACATCATCAGTTACTGTATTACCAGCCTTATATAATAATATTTCTGTATCAGATAATGAATATATAAGTAGATATTTGTGGTAATTTATATTCCATAATCTTTTTGTTTCAAAAGATACATCGTCTATAATATTATAAGAAAACCAAGCATCTATAACTGGTATGATATTTTCAACACAATCTTCAATTACTAACGGTTGTCTTTTTAATAATAAATCAAATGTAAATTCTGATAGATTTGTTTGTAAAATCATAATTTCGCGAGGGTATATAAAATAACAATATATGTAAATTATAATAAAAAGCGCTATAATAAACAATAAAAGCTTCATTACAATAATATTACATATTAAAATTGTCTGAATAGACACAAATTATATCATCTTAACATATAGATAGAACCAAGTTTTTTTAAAATGGAAAAAATGGGTAAAATGTTGTTAGAAAAATATGGTGAAAAAATAATGGATGCTGTTAAAAATAAAAATATTAGTTTTACTACTACTTCTTCCCAGTATCCCATAGATTCTTTGAAAAACCATCGTAGTTTAGGTCCTTTTCCTCTAGTATCCAGAAAAAAAATTAAACCAGGACAAGCTGCAGAAGAGATGGAATTAATAAACAAAAAAATGAAAGAATATAGTGAATTGGAAATTAAACAAAATGAAAAAAATGAAGCAATCAAAACACGAAAAATGGAAGAAAATCAACAAGAAGCTGATGCAAGAACAAAAAGTATGGAAGCTTCTGCAAAAATTGGAAAAGAAGTTATAGATATTTCAGGAAATGTAGCGAGTAATGTATTAGAAGCTGGTTTATCTCTTATTGATACAGCAGGTAAAGGTGTGGTAAGTCCTGGAATATCAGCATTGAGTAGTACAACAGGTGCTTTATTTAGTACAGGAACTGGATTTATAAAAGAATTTTTTAGAGGAATAACAAGAGGAAAACCGATAACATTGATATTATGGTTTATCGTGACTATATTATTAATTATATTTATAATTTTATTGTTGATTGGCGGTATTGGGACATTATCAAGTGGAGGAGATAGTAATAATAAATCAACGTGTAGTGATTTGACATTAGTTGAAGTAAATGATATTTCTCAATATACGCGATATGGTATCACGACTAATAATTATTCTACACCATTGAATTTTAGACCATCTTTTATATCACAACCAAATTTTGATTTATTTAATATGGATTATTATAGTAATTATTTCGCAACCACAGAACCTTTTTCATCGATATATAGTTACGCAAATATGATGGCATATATTGCATCAGGTGGATCTAAAAGCCTTATAGACAGAGAACCTTTAAAAACAAGTCGTTGTAATAATGTAGTATCTGCAAAAACAAATGAAAACAAAATAGTAAATGTTTTGAAACCTCAAGATATAAAATGGACTTTAAGAGAATCAGAACATCCAGAATTACAAAAACTTCCACCAACATATCGTGATGCATTACTAAAGAACAAATATACAGTATATATTCCTTGGAAAAAAGAAGGCAATGTGTATACAATTGATTGTAAAGGTATTTATTATATTGACAATGACAAAAAAAATATATCATTAGATATTTTAAATGAACATTGTCAAATATATACTATAAATAAGACATAATTTTTTATTGTAATTAAGTAATGAGTAAATACGAAAAGTGTTCATTTAATTTAGATGACAAAAAAGAATGTACGTTATTAGTTAATACAAATGATATCACTAATATTGATAGCAAAATTTTGAATAGTATTAAAGAAGAGATAAATACTGGTAAATATTCATTATGTAAAGATTCTTGTATATATACAAATAAAAATCCTTGGTTAGAAAATGGAGAAAATGGAACATGTAAATTACCTGATAATATAACTTATCCAGATGAATTTTATGACAAAAATACAGGAGATATAGTAAAACCAGATGATGTTGATTGTGAATATGATGAAAAAACAATAATATGTCAAGAAAGATGGTATGATTGGTTTACAATCCCTGATTATTATCATGGAAACAAAACAACATATGATAAAAATACAGATATTTGTTATGATGCATGTCCTATTGGGTATATACCGTATACAAAAGAAAATAAATGTATTCCAAAACATGAATATGAATATGGAAAATATAAAGGGCAAATACATTACACTCCTTTACAATTGGTACTATTATTGGGACAAACATCTAATGATATTTTAAACAGACATATAATAGAAATACAAGATTATAAAACAAAAATTGAATCTTCATCAATTTACGAAATTGGTGAAAATCTTCTTGATAGTAATAATATACAAGACAAATACAAAACAAATATAAATCAAGATATTGATTCAGATTTTCAAAAAAGAGTTGGAGAAATTGTTGACATATTAAAACCAGAAAATATAGTTGAACCAAATGCAGTAGTTAATAAGGTTTCTGATTATTTAAATACTAAAGAACATATTGAATATGCATATGACATTGCTTCTAATATCAATCTTTATATAAAAGAACCTCAAAAACATTCATCAAACATTAATGATATAAAATCAGCTTTTTTAGAACAATCAACCGATGTACAAAAAAATAATCGATGGGATATATTAATTAAATGTTGTGATTTATGTTTCAATGGAAAGACACACTATAGTAATAATATTTTATTGTACAGGTTAAATGAAAAAAGAAAACAAGATGATTATAAATCAGAATTAAGTTTTGATTTATCATCCAGTGAAATACCAGTTGTAAAAGAAAATCCAAATAAAGATAAAAAAGAATTAAATGAAGCCGATATAAGTATGAAAAAACGAATAGGTGATACAATTGAAACTGATTATACCAAAACACCTTTCATGATGAATACCAAACAGATCATAACAAAACTATTTTTGTTCATAATATTCATGTTCTTTGTGATAATAATGATAATAATATTAAAAATATTCTGGTTACCATTCGTATCCACATTTAATAATGCAATAAATAGTATAATGGATTTATCATTCTTTACTGAAACAAATGAATTTACAGTTAAAAAGAATCAATTACAAAGATATAATAATTTCTTAAAAAACAATTATCTATAATTGTAAAAATATAAATGGTATGACAGTATTAAGAAATGTCCCCCACATAGTATCAAATATAGCTACTTTCCAGTCATAGTCTTTATATATAGATAGTGATGTAGTATTGTATATCCCGTATATAACAAATCCTGTAGCACCACCATATATGAAACATTTATATAATTTTTGTAGATTGTTATCTGATGATTTTATATTAGATATTACAATTGGTATGGAAATATAAAATACAGTAAATATAACAAGAGCATACGCAATAAAAGCATAATGTTTTCTGATAACCATTTCTGATTTTTGCACTGCCTTAACTGAATCAGAATACATTTTTATATTTGTGCCAATCCATAATGCATCAAAAACTAAAATCAATAATATAATAATCAAATATTTAAGATAATCTTCCATTCTATATATTATAAATAAAAGAATGTCAGATACATCATATATTCACGAAGCATCAGATATTCTTATTGGTGGAGTTGATGAATCCAATAGAGGAGGTCTAATATATGATGTAGTAGCTGCTTGTGTTGTTCTCCCTTCAACATTTCCAGACGATACTTATAAGCAAATTAAAGATTCAAAGAAATTGTCATCAAAAAAAAGAAGAATGTTAGCAGAGTATATAAAAGAAAATGCTGTTACTTATGGAATTGGTACTGCAACAAATAAAGAAATAGATGATACAAATATTTTAGCAGCTACAATGAAAGCAATGCAAAGAGCTATAAATGAGGCTTATATAAAGCATCCTTTTGATGAACTTAAAATAGATGGGTCACATTTTAAAGGCTATGTTCCTCCTGGAATAGATATGGAACCTTTAAAACACGAATGTGTAATAAAAGGAGATGCTACATATATGAACATAGCCGCTGCATCCATTTTGGCAAAAGACTATCATGATGTTTCTTTTTTAAAATTAATAGATGATCATCCAGAATTAGAAAAGTATGATTTGAGAAATAATCAAGGATATGGAACAGTAAAACATTTAGAAGCAATTAAAAAATATGGAGTAACAGATTTTCATAGAAAATCCTTTGGACCATGTAAAAAGAGTACATAACTTTTGTATTTTATGATTTTAATATTTTTTTTATAATTTTCAGAAAAATACAGGTTATGTACTCTTTTTTATCCATGTAAAATCTTTATTTAGATTATCAGATGGCTTTTCTAAAATTATCATAGGGTTATGCTTTAATTTTGTTAAGAATATTCTCATATCTTCTTGAGATATTTTACCATCAAATATATTTTCATGAACATCAACACGCGACCCTTTTTCTTTTTTACTATTATTAAAATGTATTACAATAATATCTTTAGAGTTTTCTTTGGTAACTGTCTTATAATAAGTATTAATGTCATATCCAGAAGACCATATATGAGCAGTATCTAAACATATGCCTAAATATTTTTTTTCATCTTCATTAAACATATTATAGAAACCAATGAAATCATTAACATCTGTAAGCAGTTCCGTACCAGCTCCAGCTGGTGTTTCTAAAATAAGTTTTGAACGGATTCCTTTAGTTTTCATAACTTCAATAACATACTTCATATTATTATACATAAAGGTTTTACCTTCTTCTGGTGAAGATTTCGTGTATTTACCTACGTGAAATACAACTCCTATGGAACCTATGATGTCAGATATTTCGAGATTATTAATAATTAGATTATTCCAATAACAATCTTTATATTCAAGTGTCCTCTTTCCATCAATCAAAGATTTTGCCATATTAATTGTATAAGGTGCGTGAATAACCAATTTGAAATTATTATCACTGCAATATTTTAAAGTATCAGAGGATTCTTCTTGATATTTATTAAGATTAGATAATTGAATACTTCTTGGATTTGAAACAAAAAGTTGTAGAGCATTACCACCTTCTTTTTTTATTTCTTCCATTGTTTTAATTATTGAAGAATCTTTCTTAATATGAGCTCCAACAAACATTCTATATTTCTATTATATTTTACTTTATATTTACACCCTTGAAGATTTAAAATCATTTTTTATGTATTTTTCTTAACTATACAAGATGATTCGTCATATGAGTTTGGCATATATGAATGCATATCATTATCACTGTCTATAAACACTTCTCTTTGTAGTCTTTTAGAATATTTAAAAACAGATCGAGATATTTTAGTAGGTTCCAATAAAGTAACTATGATGGTCTGTAATGGCGCATCACCGTATCTATAATAGAATATTCCGCCATTTTCATTTATTTTTTCAATTACATTTCTCACATCATCTCTCTTCCAAAACATTGTAGATGTTATGAAGAAATTATTATAATACATAATTGGCATTTCAATGTCAATATCACCAATACAAGGTTTATCTAATAATGTTTGAAGTTCTTGAAATTTCGAATATATAGATAATGATGTGGATATTTTTGATTTTAAAAACAAACCTCCGTTGAGTTTTTCTAATTTTTCTGGTAATATATTCTCAAACATATTTTTCATACCAAAATTACATATTCCACAATCTACATGTACTATATTAGACAGATATACCAACTCCTTATCTTTCATAATACCAAATAAATCTATGTTAATAGGTTCTTCTATGATACTGTCATCATCTAATCTCATAACATAATCATAACCTTCTGTATATTTAATAAAATGATTCATCCAAAAATTGCACATCAATCTATATCTCATATTTCTCCAATATGGTACTGGTTGTATGCTAATAGTTTTATCCATTAGTTCTCTATCAATATTTTCAGGCAATTCAAAATCAGATTTGTCAATCTCTTTAAATATTACAAGATGTCTATAATTTTTTCTTATACTTAATATAATTTCGTTTTGAGATAAATCATCATAATCACCTTCGTGTAAGATTATTACAGGATAATTATATTTACTGTTATAATTGCGAAATAGAAAATATAAACTTGTTTTTAAATATATTTTTCTTTCTATTGTATTTTGAGTTAAAATAAAAATAGCTGCATTGATGTTCATTATAATACATAATAAAAATAATATAAGTTTTATATGAGTATTTACAGTTTATTACATTTTAGATGGTAATTCAAAGTCAATGTATTCATAATTATGTAATTCGCATTTAGGTAATTTAGATTTTGTGTTTATACATTTTTCAACTTGTATTACAGTTTTTTCTTGTTTCACCTTTTGTTTTGCTAATTCTTCTTCATATTCCTTCCGTTGTTTATCAAGTTTATCCATACCGGTTAAATAATAATGAATATATTGTTTAAAATTTGAGATTTCATCTTTACTTAATTCTTTTTTATAATATGCGAATGTATAAAGTATCATATTTAAACTACCATTTTTGTTAATAATTACAGGAAGAGAACCAAGTGATATATCATCTACTTCTTCTACATCGTGTGTATATTCATTATTGCCAATATTTACTTTAATTGTTTTATTTTTATATGACATAGATAGTAATAAAATATTGTCAGATATTATTACATCAATTGGTATATCAGGTATTGAAAAAACTGTTTTGCCATAATAAACATCGACATTGATTTTGTTATCAGATGATTTTAGGATGTTTATTGATACAGTATGTGGAACATATTGAATACTTGTATTATCTTGATTGAAAGAGGTTGTATTGCAAACCATTTCAAAAACAGTAGAATATTGATTTATATCTGCAATTTTCATCATAAATATTGTTGTAAATTCTGAAATGCTATTGTTTTTAAAATCATTTGCAAAATGTAAAGCAGTTGGTCCTCTCAAAGTTATTTTATCTAAATTGGCACCTATTGCATGATTGATAACAGTATCTTTTATATTTTCAATAGGATTATTTTGTGTAAAATAAAAGTTTGTATTATTGTCAACTAATAAATAGCTATTTCTGTCAAGAAAATTTTCATACCATTTTAGTTCACTATTAGAAATAGCTGAAGCATTATCGAATGTTGTAATCATCATAAACTTATTAGTTTTTTGGGGAAGTTCTGGAATATTTTCTTCTACATCCGAGCTTTCAGTATTTTCAAAGTTTTCTTGGAAATTATTATGATAAATCGTTTTTTCAGATGCCTCTTTTTTCGGTGTTAATTTATTTAATAAATACCAACTTACTGTTATAAATAATGCAAATAATATAGCAATGTAATATACAATTTTATTATTCATATTATATTACCTTTATCTATTATAAAAATATATAAAGATTTATATGAAAAATAAATATATAACTGCATTATATGCCAAATAATAGTCATATAGAACAAATTGATAGCGAAGATGAGTTGGAAGAAATTAAAATAACAGAACTACATAATGATAACAATTCAGAATCAGACGATTCCTCGCCTATTACTAATAAAGATGTAAAAAAAAATGAAGATGACGACGAAGATGACGACGAAGATGACGAAGAAGACGAAGAAGACGAAGAAGATGACGAAGACGATGATGATGACGACGATGATGACGACGATGATGACGACGATGATGACGACGATATGATTGAAATGAACGGATTGACTGAAATGGGACTTTTTAATGTATTATCCACTTTTTTGGCAGATGATGATGGAGTTTCAGTTGCAACAAGTCTATCAAATATTTCAAAAGAATTAAAAACATTTAATCATAACTTTGGGAAATATATATATGCTATGACTAAAAAGAAATAAATGTATATAAAGACTTTTTTTTATAATTTAATATAAATGTCGATAGAAAAATTAAAAGAAGATATCAGTAATATTAACACTTTTACTTCAGATTTTTTTAATAAACTTAATGTATTGAATGGTCGCGTCACCGAGTCTATTTCCAAACTTGATAATATCATAAGTATAGAAAAAGAAAATGACAAATTTTTGTCTTCTCTTGAATCTGGTCTGGCGGATACAGAACTGAATAGTATAGAAGACAATTTAAAAAAACATCAACAAGCAATTACTGAAAAACAGAAAGATTATTTAACAGTAATTGAAAAAAATAGTGGAAATATTGCAAAAATTAAAAAAATACTAAGTGAAAAACAGGATAAAATAAAACAAATTCAAAAAGCTATGGAAAACTTAGAAACAAGCATATCATTGGTTAAGATATAAATCCCATTTATTTTTATCAAGTCTTACATTTTTGCCATTGCATTTCAAATAAAGACCATATTGCCCTATATGTAACTCATTTTCACTATCTATTTTTTTGGGTAATGATTTTAAGAAATCTATTTCATTACATGAAAGTTTTTCGACATCTATCTTTTTCCATTTTAGATAAGATTCAATATTGGTGTATCTATTTTCATTTTTATGGTAATAACAATATCCAAATTTAGTTTTGATTATACCACTTTCTTTTGTTTTGTAAACTTTATTAGTCGGTTCTTGTGTCAAAGATACGGGTAATATATGATTATTATAGAAATCATTTAATACGCTATTTTTTGTTATTTCCTCATTAGTAATTTTATCTAATGTAGTCTCCATATTTGCAGTGAAATTAATGTCTAATAAGTAAGGAATCTTAGTTTTGAGATATTCTATTATATTGATTCCAAGAACACTTGGAACAAGAAGGTCTTTCTTTTTATTGGAAGTGTTAATTTCTATATCTTTTTCTTCTGGTATGTTGTTTTTTAATATGAAGTTTTTTGATATAATTTTATGTGCTGGATTTTCTCCACGATTTACATATTTTTTAGTCAATATCTTATCGACTATCGTGGAATATGTAGAAGGACGACCTATACCATACTTTTCTAATTCTTTTATTAAAGAAATTTCATTGTATAAAGACGGGACATTGTCAATTGATGCATCTGCTCTAAACTTATAAGGTTTTAGATGATTCATATATTTTTTATATTTTTCTACATCATCAATAACACCACTATCTTCTTCTTGTTTATATACGACCTGATATCCCTTTTTTATTAATAATGATTTATTATGTATGAATGCATAATCTTTTATATGTTGATAATTAATTTGCACACAAATATCTGTATACTCTGCACCAATCATCTGAGAAGCAATAGATCTACACCATATCATTTTATATAACTTATTGTGTTCATCGGTCATATCACAAGACTTATAAACATCAACTACTCTTACAGCTTCGTGTGCTTCCTGTGCATTAGCTATCTTGTTTTTATGTTTTCTAAATTGTGAATGTTTGGGGTAATTATCTTCAATGTATTTGATAATAATATTTTTAAATTGATCTGATATATGTGTAGAATCTGTTCTCATATATGTTATATAACCACTTTCATATAGTTGTTGTGCCAATGCCATTGTTTTCTTAGATGAAAATCTATATTTAGAATATGCATCTTGTTGCATTGTTGTAGTAGTATATGGTGCAGGAGGGTGTTGAACTCTGTTATTTTGATTGACATTGACATTAAATGTTAGTGATAATCCAAAACTACTAACAATTTCCTTTGCCTTTTCCCAGCATTCTTTGACAACCTTTCCTTCAGAACTATATAATGTAAATTCAAACTTGTTTTTTTCAAATACATATTCTCCAAATACTCTCCAATATATATCTAAATTATGATTTGTAATTTTATCAAGTTGTTGTTTACATATTAAAAGAGCTATAGTTTGTACTCTTCCAACACTTAAAGTATTATCTTGAAAGTTTTGCCATAATAAAGGAGATAATTTATAACCAACTAATCTGTCAACAAAACGACGTGTTTCTTGTGCTTCAACAATTTTATAATCAATATCTCTCGGATTCTGAATTGCATTTATTATAGCATCTTTGGATATCTCATTAAAAGATATTCTGTAGTGCTTTTTACCTTTCAATAATCCTTTAATATTTTCATATATATGAAAAGCAATAGCTTCCCCTTCCATGTCAGGATCTGATGCAATATAAATAATATCAGATTCTTTGACATGTGTTTTTATGTTATCAAGAGATTTTTTGTTTGTAATGACATATTTTCCAATCCATCTTTCAGTGTCAATTGCTAACTCATTATGAGGTAAATTATTAATATGACCTAATGAACATATAACATTATAATTATTATTAAGATATTTTGATATAGTTTTGGTTTTGGTAAAACTTTCTACTATTATAAGATTTTTCATATTACATTCATAAAGGTAATATACTTTTATATATCAGTTTTTATAAAAGTTTTGCTCCCCAATTTCCTTTAGATTTCATAGGAACTTTCCATTGTTTCCCATATCTTTTTTCTAATTTCTTGACATAATCATTTGGTAAATATAATGTAGTATCGTACCATTCTTTTTGTATTAATTTTTGATTTTTATCATAACAATTTGTCCAAGTAACACCGTTCCACAAATCCTTAAAATCATTCTTATCATTCTTATCACAAAAATAAAAATCAACCGATGTGAATCTTTCATTTGTTTTTGTTTTGATTATATTTTTACTTGTTTTGATATTATATCCATAATCCATTACAAAATTATTTGTTTTTAATATTGATGATAATTTATCATAAGTATTTGGTGATTTTAAAATCATAATATCTATATCATCATCATTTTCTATACAAGAATTATTTCTTACTATTCCTAATAGAGTTCCATAGCTAATGAACCATATAAAATTATTTTCATTTAATAATCTTGCAATGAATAATAAAGTATTATTTAATTTTTGAGATGTTTCTTTTTGTCCTGCCATTTTATTTATTACTAAAGATTAAAAAAATAATTTTGTTGATCACTTAAGATTTTATATGTTATATAAAATTATAATGTGTTCAAATAATATTTCTTATTGGAATAATTTTTATAATAAAAATTCTTTAAACATTTTAAAAAAATGTTCTAATTTTTGTCATTTTGTGATTGATTATTTCAAAAATTATAATATTATTACTGTTCTTGATTGTGGATGTGGAAACGGTAGAGATAGTTTTAGATTAGCAGAAATATATATTGTAACAGGAATAGATAATTCTGGATACATTCTCAATAATCATTATAATTTTACATTTTTAGATGAAAATTTTGTAACTATAAACAAGTCATTATACAATCTGATATATTCCAGGTTTTCGTTTCATAGCATTTCCAACCCAGAACAAGAAATATTTTTGGAATCTATCAAAACAAATTCATATTTAGCAATAGAAACAAGGAGTGATATTGATTCAAATAATTTAGAATATTATGGAAAGACTCATTACCGAAATTATACAAACTCAAATTATTTAAAAGAATTATTGTTAAAACATAATTTTGAAATTTTATATTTTTACGAAGGGAAAGATATAGCCATTTTTGAAACTGAAAATCCAACTTGTATCAGAGTAATTTGCAAAAAACATATATAAAATTATATGAAAATGAATAATCAAAAATGGCTAATATTGTTTTAGTCCACATTGGTCAACATTTACCAGAATATATATTAGACTGTGTTTTTCAAATCATATTAGTATCACCACAATCCAAAATCTATATTATATTAAATGATATCTTAGTGAACCAGTTCAAAGAAAGATTTTTACATTTGAATATTAATTTGTACCTATTATCTGATTATGACTATAATAATATTACATACGTTCCTTCGGAATCATTAAATCTACCACATGAATATTTAAAAGCTCATGACAATTTTTCATCAATAACCTCATTTCGCGATAGATTTTGGATTTCAACTACTACACGATTTTTTTATATAGAACTTTTTATGAAAAAGTATAATATTACAAAATTATTTCATATAGAAAATGATGTAATGTTATATGAAGATTTATCAATTATTGAACTTGAAGATTCATTATATATGTTAAAGGATTCTCCTAATAGAATAATACCATCATTGATATATATTCCAAACATAAATATGATTGAATTATTAATAAACATATAGTTAATACTCTAAAATCATCTTCAAAATTTTTAAATGATATGGAGCTATTATGTAGTTTTAGAGAAAATGTTTCTTATTTTCCAACCGGAATTTTGGGTAATGAAAAATATGTAATTGATGGTGCCGCCATAGGACAATATTTAGGGGGTATTGATCCTCGTAATATTCCTGGTTACAGTATACCATCTAATATAATTCAGGTAACTTATAATAATCCAACAAAAGGATTTATAAATGAAACAAGTGATTTAAAAATCAACAAATGTCGTATTAGTTATGATATAAAACATAATGAAAACACTACATTACCATTATTATGTTATAATCTTAATAACATACCAATATATAACTTACATATACATAGTAAACAATTATATCAATTTAGTAGTATTTTTAATATAAAGTTTAACGATTTCATAACAAACGATAGAATACTACAATATACAAAAATAAAATCAACAACAATCAATAATGTATATCATAAAGATAATATTATTTATACAAGTAATTTACAAATAAATGATTTGATAAACAGTGTATATAAGAATACAAATATCATACCAATTCCTGTGTTAAATTATAATGATAACGAACTGTATAAATTATATATAATCATGGCTAAAAATTATAATACGAAAAAACAATATACATTATATAAAGAAAATGATATTGACTTAATAAAATTGTCAAAGCATAAGTTTTGTATATGGGAAAATCGTTGGGAATGTTTTTATATGGGTGTCATACCAGTGACCGATGATAACAATGTAGTGAATATGTTAGAATTAATGAAGTTGCCTTGTCATAAAGTGAATGACATTTCGAATGTTAATGATGATATTTTAGACGAAAAACTCTATAAAGAATATTTTCAAAAAAGCAATTTATATATTAACGAATCATTAAAAATCAATACATATATTTAAGCAAGACCATAATTTTGCTTGAGTTCTGAATATTTGTACATTAAAATTTCAGAAGTATCAATTGGTAGTAAATCATATTTCTTTGAATAAAATTCAGGACCATTGCGAGTTTCTCTATTAACAAGTGTTCTAAGAACATACATATCTTTTAATTCAAATCTTTGATAATATTTTTGACCATCATTTGTTTCCATGATAAAAAATATTGAAGAAACTATTTTTTTCTTGTTAGCTACCGTATAATAGCTATTTGGATATGTAAATATTACATCAAAATTTCCTTTATTATCAATAATATGTTGATTGGGAGTGTTTTCAAATGCTATTTCTTCACAAGGAAAAGGTAATCCTGTACCAGAATATGAAGCTTTTTTGTCAAAAGTATTAGGAGCAATGATAACAGCTGATTTAATTTTTCCAGGTTCTAAAATATTCCCGAAAATTCTTATTTTACAATCAAGAAATTCAACGGAACAATTTATGTACTCGTTGTGAAATTCCATAGTATATCTCTATATACAATGTTTAAAAAAAATATATTATCTAATAATTACGTCCATCGCCTAATCCATCGGGATTCATTAATTGACGATTACATGAAACTGCATCACAACGAACAACGTACTTTTCGGGAAGCATAGTTCCAGGATCAGTAAATGGGCGAGTGCAAGGCCCGCATAACATTCTATTCATAGCTTCTTGTTTTTGTTTTTCCATTATAGCATCAGCATTTCTTTGAAGATATAATCTTGATTCATAGCTTGATATTGGCATATTTTTTTCATTTAATTGATTTACAAGGTCATTATTCACTAAACATTTTGGTCTATAATCTGTAAAAGGTCTTCCGTCACTCATTCTTGTAGGGCATTGATTTCCACTTGAAGCAGAACAACAACTCATTATATCCTATCTAATCTAAAAAGAAGATTTTTATTGAAATAAAATTCTATCAATTAACATATTTTTATTTCCATTGGTAGATAAATTCATTTCTACACAAATATCTTTTAATTTATCTACGTTCATTTTTAACAATGATGTTTTAGAGTATTTTTTAGTATTTTCTGAAATTATCGATTCAATTTCATCTTCTATGTTTTCTATTACTTCATCGGTTTCTTGAGAAGTTATTACCTTTTCTGTTATTTCAATAACATCTGGTATTTCATTGATTAAGACATCTTCGGTTTGTTTTGCTTTTGGTTTTATTTCACATTTTTTTTCTTCTGGTCTTTGAAATATATCATTCATTATATCTTCGGCATCTTGTACAGAAATTGTATTCGAATTGTATTTATCTAAAAGAGTTCTAAGTTCGCTATTTTCTTTTTTGACATTCATTAATTTCTTTTCCAAAATACGGGAATATAATTCACTTTGACTTATCTTACGCCATATGTATACGAATACAACAATTAGAATTATTACAAATAGTAATATACCAAAGTAATAAGACATATTAAATATCATTTTTATCTAATAATGTAATCACATATTTTGTTTTTCATATTTATCGCACTTGTTATTACAGTATCTGGAAAGTCTTTTGATGATAACAACTCAATAGCTATACATTGATAAGAATATCCGCGTTTTATACAATATGGAAAATAAAATCCTTTTTCTTTTGGTATAGCTTCAACTGACAAGTTGATAAATCTATCAGGATATTGATCCTCTAATGAAGTTAATTTATGAAAATGTGTTGTTAATATAATATTAATGTATGGTAAATTACCAAGATACTCAGAAACAGCATAAGCTGTTGACATTCCTTCTGTTGGTGGTGTAGAATGCATAGGTTCGTCTAATAAAAACAAACCATTTCTGTTGTTATCAGACATTGTTTTTGCTTTAATAATCATATTTTTACAATATTCTGCTTCTGCTTCAAAATAAGATTTAGATCCAAGAATATCTGATATACGCATTAAAGATGCTATGGTGTCATAAATCAATACATTTGCTTTTAATGCATTGCATATACCAAATGTTTGCGATAATATGACATTGGATAAAATAGCCTTAATATATGTTGTTTTTCCAGCGGCATTCGGTCCTGTAATAATAATATTTTTCGATAAATCAACAGGGTTAGCTTGTTGTTTTCCTAAAATTGGATTTTTGGCATTCCACATTTTAGTAGATTCTTTATTATAATTTGTTAAAGACCAATTTTGAGTATTTTTTATTTTGGTAATAGAATGTATTATTTCAATGGTATAAAGATTTAGTAAAATTTTGGTAATTTTATTTTTGATTGTAGTATCTTTCCATATGGTGTAAAGATTTGTATAACTGCAACATGTGATATCAACTGGTTCTATTTTTATAAAGTTAGAAACAACACTTTTGGGCACAGAATCAATTATATCTTTTGCTTGTTTCAAGAAAATATTTAGATTTGCTAATTTTTGATTAATAGATTCTTTAAGTGTATACAACATATATGAGTATTCCGCTGTTTGATAAATGTTATAAATGAATAAAAACGCATAAAACAAAACAGTAACTATTTTAATAAGATTGGCTTTTAAAGAACCTGCATTAAATGTAAATACCATTTTAAAAAATTTTATCAATGTATTAACATATGATTTAACAGATACATTCAGTTTCAAATATGAGTTTAAATAATACAAAGGAGCAAATGCTGACATTATTGGATACATAATTGCACTAAATGGTACATAATAAATCTTATAAGCGTGATAACATTCTAATAAAGGTTCTATATAGTTTAAATATGATATGATAAATGTAGAAGGGTATAATATATTAATAAGATTATTGTCTTTTAATTCATCATTGATTTTATAAATCCATAACACATCATTTTCATATTCCGACATTGAAGTAAAATCTATATCATATTGTTGTAATGTTTTTTGTCTTGCTATCAGTATATTGACATCATTGATCGGGTTTCTAATTAGTTTTTGCATTAATAATTTACTGCCATCTAAACTTGGAATATTTTCACACCATTTATCTATTCCAGTATCTGTATAAACATCATTAGCAACATCAATCGATTTATGAAGAATACAAGAATCTATAATATTATTTAAAATTTTAGATTTTTTTACAGATGTGAATTCAAGTATTTCTTGTGCTTGTTTTTTTTCTTCCGATAAATCCATATTTACATATTAAAATTAAAATAATAATATCTTATCAATCGCATATAAAAAATTGACATTATATATTATAAAAAACCATTACATGATATCATTATATTACAATGGATTTATTTATCTAATTGAAAGTGAACCATATGAATCACAAGAGGATACATACAAAAGAGGGTGGTATATTGTAAAAAATACAGAAGATAATTATGATAAAGTATATTCAAAATCAATTATGATGATTAATAAAAATAAAGGTATGGAATATTGAATAATTCTTTATTTGGATTTCTTGGGTTTATTAGCTTTTTGGACTGGATGATCTTTCTTTTCTTTTTTTGATCGTTTTTTTCCTCCTGTTTGTGCTTGTTCTTGTTGTTCTTGTTGTTCTTGTTGTTGTTGTTGTTGTTCTTCTTGTTGTTCTTTTCCTCCTTGTTGTTCTTCTCCTCCTTGTTGTTGTTCTTCTCCTCCTTGTTGTTGTTCTTCTCCTCCTTGTTGTCCTGGTTGAACATCATTTAAAAATTGAGTTACCATTTCTTGAAGATTTCCTCCAGTCATTTTGGAGGATTTTTTGGATGATTTCACAAATTTCTTAGAAACTTTATTGAGTTCATCGGGATTTTCTACTGCTACGCGAAGACCTAATAAAATAAGAGATACTAAAATTCCGGTGGAATCAAATCCTCCTTGTTGTACCATTATATATTCTTTGTTCTATTATATTGAAAAGTTTTTATTTTTTGTTAAATAAAATACTAAAAAAACAGCGGCAATTGTTGTTAAGAAATTTATTATAACAAAACCAAATATAAATGGAAATATGTAATATAATATATATACAAGTAAGGGTTTGATAATTTCTGTTCTAATTTCCGATTTAGAAAATTCTTCTTTTATATATTCTATAAAGAAATTCATGAAATGTTCTTCGTTTTCATGCGTTTTCATCAACAATACCTATATCTTATTAAATAACAGAAAAAATAAAGAATATTATGACACAATCTAACATTACATATGATAATCCAGTTATGAAAAACAAGCATTATTATTGTTCTGTGAATGAAAATATTTCATTTACATTAATTGATACAATTATAAAACATTTTTATAGAACCAACAATGGATATATTTTGAAGATATTTCTTACTGAAAATGATAAGAAAAGCATAGACTATGTTGACAATATAGGTCTTGCTACTTTATTGTCAAAATCAAAAGAATGGTTGAATTCCGATTTAGTTGATGATGATATAGAACAATTATATTCATCTTCGTATTGCAAACAAACAAATATAATGGATTTAATTGTAACAGATAAAACTCGAATAAAAATAAATGATGTCTCGGTAGATTTTGATGATATAATAGAAAAAATAAAAGATAATAAATATCAATTGAATGTTAAAATTCAATATACTGGTATGGCAATTTATCAGGAATATACAAAACATCGGTGGATAGTTAAAGAGATTTATGTCAATAGTGTTGATGATATAAGAATGGATAGTAGGGAAGCTATTGAAGATTTTTGGGAAAATATGGTGAATGATAGTATCAATGAACTTACTTTACAGGTTAATAAAATAGAAAATAAAAAAAAGAACTTAAGAAAATTAATATTGGAAGTAAAAGAAATGAAAAATACAAATAACTCGTGGGAATCAAAAATTGCAGAAATACAAGGGTTAGTGCAAAATATTATATTTTAATGATAATAGATAAGAGTATAATATTTTATAGGAATGGATAAATTTGTTGTATCACTATCAATAGCCGCTGTTATAATATTATTTATTTTACTTGTTGTTACATATAATTATAAGTGCTACTTAGATAATGTAGAAAAATTTAATACCGAATCAACTATGGCCTCGGTAGATCTTAGCAATAGAGATATCAATGCTATTTCAAATGGAATCGATAGCTATGCCGCTTCTGAACCCTATGGAAATGAGGTTTTTAAACCATTAGAAGATACTAATGGTGACTTAAACACCCAAAAAGCCGGTTCTACTTGTATTGCAAATGATAAATTAACATCAGCTGATCTTCTACCAAGTGACGCCAATAGCAAGTGGGCTCAGCTTAATCCACAATGTGCCGGAGATGTTCAAGATCAAAACTATTTAACTGCTGGATATCACATAGGTATTAATACCGTAGGTCAATCACTTCGTAATGCCAATCTTCAACTTCGTTACGAACCACCCAATCCTCAAGTTCCAGTATCTCCTTGGCAAATAAGTACTATTGGCCCTGATTCTCGCGTATCTGGATTACTTGATATTGGAAGCCCTCCCACTTATTAATTTTCTTCTTTTTATGATTCAAAATCTAATTAAATATTTTTAAACGCAGTTACTTAAGGATTTTGTATATTTGATTATGTAAATAATGCAAAATAATTGCCATGATTTACTATTGACATCGCTCACAGATTATTATAACAATAACCCTTCTTGTAAAGAAGTCCTTATGAAAATAATTAAAGGAGAACATAAATTATCACTTAGACTTATAGATTGGTTTGTTACACATTATACTAAAAATTTTAACACATCATATTGGATTGATTTGGATACAAATAAATATTTTATAGATATTCCAGAAAATATAAATAACAAAAATATTAAAAGAATAACATTATATCTTGATTACAGAGCACAACTTAAGTCATTTACAAAAATAAATTTCGATTCATTTCGTAGACATTCTCGTATAACATTTTTCTTAGATATTGAAAAAGAAATATTTATTGATACAACTGTAGGACAATTGAACTTTTTCCGCTGGATTTTCCGTAATAATATTTTAGACTACATTTTGGACAATTATAATGATATATATTCTAATATGATTAATAATAATATCAAATGTGAAAAAACTAATAAAAATACACCACAAGGTATTACCAAAACGATGTGTACATTGCATTTCGATTAAATACCAAGCTTTTGTTGAATAGCTCTAATATCTTGATTATTTTTTTCCAATTGTACTTTTAGATTACTATTTTCTGTCTGTAATGCAGTTATTGATCCAAATGTTTTGGCATAAATGACATCTTCTATATATCCTTCTAATGTAGTGTCTGGTTTGAAGTTTACACCAAGAACTCTTAATTTATTAACAGTCAAGGTGCCAAATATTACTAAATCACGATTATATATTCCATTTTTTATATAAGTATTGGTCGTACCATTTTGTATTTCATCTAAAGTTGTATTAGATATCTTATAATCAAATCTATTATCAAATCTTTCATTGGTAAAGTAAAAGTTGCGATTGCCTTCTGGTAAATCATCTGTTTTTACTAATGATAATCCTCCTCCGTCTCCATTATTTCCACTATCACCACCTCCTCCTATGAGAGTTGAAATATATTTCCAATACATTTCTCCGTTGTTAGATGTTGTTAAAAACATATTATTTGGATTGTCTGGTAAATCTGGTAAATAATACTGGATATTGGCACTTATATTAGGTAATACACCAATAGATACTTCAAACTTTTCTTCTGTATCAGATGAAAAATTACCTAATATGATTTTATCAGTCATTACTCCATTTTTAACATATAATGTTGCATTATTAGAAGTATTTATTATATTACATGTAATATCAGTATAATTAAAACCTATTGCTACATTGGGAAGATTGCTATAATTACCTTTTGCACCAATTAATACATATTCGTTATTAATATAATCATCATATTTTACAAAAGTATCTCCTATATTTATTGTACAGTGTTCATTGTCATTATTCAAATTATTACCGATTATTATGGGCTTTTTTGATAATAGTTTTTCATATTTCAATGTGTGATCATATACATTGCTATTACCAATGACTAATACATTATCACCACTATTTACATTTAATAATCCGTTTTTATTTCCTATTATTATAGATTCTGCCGAATCGATTAATCTGTTATTGTTTCCAATACAATTGGTCCATTTCCCCTTGATTATATTTTGTCTCCCTATAGATAAACCATATGTATCAATATTGCTATTGCTATGCCCTATTGATATAGAATTGTCCGATGTTTTGTTATTAATTCCCAAAGATATGATATTTGATGTAGAAATAGGAGAATATACATTATTTGATAATACTTTCATATATTCTTTACCAATAATGATGTTACTTGTACCATTTTGAATATTAGCACCGGCTTCTGAACCAATAAATGTATTAAAATATGAATATACACTTCTTTCCCCCGATTTATAACCCAATAATGTATTATAGTAACTATATGTAGCAATTAAATTATCACCTGCATTTTCTCCTACAACTGCTGAACGATTGTCAAAAAATATATAATCCGTTAATGAATTCGTACTAAATCTTGAATTCCCATCTGCGGTAATTGTATTAGTAGTCATAATATATCTTATTATGGTACATATATTTTATATATAAAAGTTGATACACCCAAAATAAACGCAAAGGAATACATAATTGGAACTATATGATATATATAATTATTATCAATAGTATATTGCGATATTTCGTTATCAATTTTGTCTATTAGTTTATATTTTTCATAAGAATGGTCATTTTCATCATTATATATATCTTCTACGTACTGAAAACTATATTCCATCAATTTGTGTTCCATTTTTTAATATTCTATTAATGTTTTATTTTTATATACAATATTAATAGATAGAATATCCATTAAAATGAATAAAAAAGAAATAATTACAAAGGTTAAATCTTCTTATCGCGTATATCATAAAAAATGTAAAATGATACAAAGTGGTGGTGAAAATTTTATGGTTTCTAATAATGATCTATACACTATTTCTGATTTAAATTATGATCAATACTACTCATATGCTCCTATAGACTCTCTGCAAACAGCTCCTTTTTCTAAATTTGGATCTTAAGTATACATTGATAATAGTTTTTGTTTATCTTCTTTTTCAAGTTTATCACAGTATTTATGAAAAAACTCACACGATACTGTAAACGGATATTCAATTTTAATGTCATCAATTGGTATATATTTCATCATATTTATCCAAGATATAATGTCATTAATACATCTTTTGATATTTCTTACACCATCCTCCTTATTATAATGTTCAATTATATGTTGAAGTAATTTTTCTTCAAAAACTATATCTTCTTTTTTCATATTATATTGTGGAAGCAATTCTGGAATGATATAATCTTTACAAATTATTAGCTTATCTTTTGAACTATATCCAGGTACTTTTATCGTTATCATTCTGTCTTTTAAAATAGGATTTATAGCATTTTCATCATTATATGTGAAAATAATAAGAGATTTAGATAGATTTAAATCTATTTCTTCAAAATATTTATCATTATACCTGTCATTTTGTACTGGATCTGTTATGTGCATAAACGTATTTATAATTTCTTCTCCTTTGTTTGTATTTGATACTTTATCCAACTCATCAAATAGGAATACAGGATTCATTACCTTTGTTTTGATAAGACTTTCTACAATTTTCCCATATGTTGCACCCTCATATGTATAATTGTGGCCATTCAAATAAGAAGAATCACTTATACCTCCCAATGACACAAATGCAAGTGGAATATTCATTGCATTACATATACAAGTCTTGATCAATTTAGTTTTTCCTACACCAGGGCTACCTTGAATTCCAATTACATATCCACAGCTCTTAGGATTACTAATCCATTGTGCTAAAATACGAATAATCTGTTCCTTTGTTTCAGTGTGTCCAAATATAGATTTATCAAATGAACTTTTGACACTTTGCAAATACTTTTTGATATCTTCCTCCCCGTTTTGAATAGGAAGTTCATGATATTTTCCAATTGGTATTTTTGAAAAATTATTAAGCCAATTCCCTAATTTGCAATATTCACCTGAGCCTGGAAACATTTTATTAAAATTTTCTAATTTTGAAAGTAAAATGCTTTTTATATTGTTAGATATGTCCATTTTCAATATTTTAAATCTTAGAGGTTGTGTAGAATCATCGACTTTATCAACTTCAAGTTCTTTTTCTAATCTATATAATGCTTCTTGCTCTGTTTCTTCAACATTTTTAAAATGATTTTTTTCAGCTCCATTATATTTCTTAAGTAGATCATCATATTTGTTCTTTTTAATTGTTTTGTTTTTTTCCTTTGCAAGTCTTTTTCTTTTATTGTCCATATTTTGGATCAGTCCAAATGGTCTTTTATTATTACTGTTAATAATTAACATTAAATTTTGTCCCAAACATTCATCTTCTTCTTCATCTTCTTCATCTTCTTCATCTTCTTCATCTTC
>Ga0129333_10000239_pt1 | contig 40742 bp, 76 predicted proteins | sample CPB6_08_DNA_FD_94474 | JGI IMG/M metagenome (GOLD analysis project Ga0129333, IMG submission 94474) | Freshwater to marine salinity gradient microbial communities from Chesapeake Bay, USA - CPBay_Sum_0.6_0.8_DNA | ecosystem: Environmental > Aquatic > Marine > Coastal | place: USA: Chesapeake... | reverse complement strand
GGCGCTTTTAAACAAAAGCCACACAATCCAATTATTAAATATATAAAATTACTCGTAATATATAATATTCTATATAAGAAAAAACTTTACCTTCAAGTTTTTCGAGCATGTTGCCACCTAAAATTTCGAGGCTAAATTAAAATGCAATGTGCCTCTAACGGTTGTTGTTAGAGGCACTAGTTTTAGGTTCAATGTTTTCTTTACTGCAAACACCACAGCACTGAACCTAGATGAAAAACGTGTTCTTTTGTTTTTCTTTAATGGTGTTTGCGAATTCTGTTCTATCCCATTGGTGGAAAATATAGTAAGGGAGATTTTCGAGGGTTTTCACTTTATTGTCTGAAAAATTCACAGGTACATTCTTCCATTTGATAGCTTCTCCTGTTGCGCAAAAGTTATCAGAGAGAGGGTGGCAAATCATAACTGTTGGATCGAGTAAGAAATATTTATGTAAGTAATTTAGAGTGGCTTGGTCTAGGAATATTTTTTCATTTACTCTGTTTGCATTTATAAAAATTAACAAACAGAGGTCGATGTATCTATTTAATTTGCCACCACTTACACCGCCACTTAATACAAAAGAATCTTTGTAATCTTGTTGATGACCAAAGATGTTTTTATTATATAAGTTAGCCCAAATGGTATTGCATTCGTTCTCTAATACTTTCATTCCCTCAGCTACTACAAATAGTTCTTTAGAGGGATGGTCTTTAAAAAACAAAAATGGATCGTTTTGAATTATAACATCTGCAGGGTCCACATGCAGCACATAATCAAAATCTTCCCTTAGAGTGTTGAGTAATTCATAATATGCTATGAATCTATCGCGGCAGTAATTTTGTATTGGATGTTTTGGTTCATACACATAATCAAAATACTTAGCTAATTCTTTTTTGTTTTCTTCTGATATGTTAGAAACTACTATTGCTTTTTTAAATGTTTTGTATTTAGGCAATGATCGAAACATAAGTTCTGATCCTATAGTAAATAGATTTTCATTACCTTGAAAAAATGTAATAAGAAGATTTCTCATATTATTATTGTACAGTATAGATATGTTAGTTCATTCTTATAATATTTCGAGGGTTAATGGTCCAGGTGTTAGATTTGTATTATGGACCCAAGGTTGTACTAAAGGTTGCAAAGAATGTTACAATCCTGAAACTTGGAAATTCGAGGGACAGAGTTTTTCGAGCGATGAGATTTTCGAGCTAATTTGTTCTTATGAGATAGATGGCATCACTCTTACTGGTGGAGATCCATTAGAGCAAGAAGATATATTAGATTTATTAAAACTCTTATGGAGATTAAATTTACCTAAGGGAATTATTTTATTTACTGGATACACTTTTGATGAAATTAATAATTCCCATTTGAGGGAATGTTTTAATTACATTGATGTTTTAATTGATGGCAGGTTTGAGAAGGAACAGAAAATTTCGAGCAGCCTTAGAGGAAGTGAAAATCAGAACATATTATATTTTTCGAGCAAAGTATCTGCTGAAGAATTAAATATTGATCATGAGGTGGAAGTGTTGAGGAGAGATGGTTTGGTTTCTCTTACAGGATTTCCAAAGCTAGACAGGAAATATTTAAGAAGTTTAGGGGTGATTGTATAAAAATTTCGAGGGAGTGTTGTAATGAAAACAAAAGAATTATTAAAGCAAGTTCTTGTAGATTATATTGGTTTTTTTTACAAAGGCGTGTTGACAGAGCGCGAATTAAAAAATGCATTATTAATTTTCGAGGCTTTGCTTGACATGGATGAAGATATGAGCGATTATACTCCTGTGATGAGACAGATGCAATATGACATGGATTGCGTAATGGTGTAAAATGGAACATTTAGTACAACAAGTAATAGAAGAGCTGCAAGATTTAAAAACCAAATTTGATGCAGCATGTAATGATCGTAAAGAATCTTTAAAAAATCTTTGCGAGTGTTGCGAAGAAAAAGCTATCGAGGTAGAGCATGCTATTTTTGGAGAACCTATACTCGAACTAATAGAAGATGGTGTAAATGTTATAAAACTAAACATGGCATTTTTATGTAATGTTTGTTTTGAGAAATTAAAAGAACAAAACAAGCTATGAGAGTGTTGGTTGGTTGTCGGAATGCATTTATAATATCATTATTATTATGGCTTATTGTAATTGGAATTTCGAGGATGTTGTTTGAGGTAATTGTAAAATAAGAATTGAGTGGGCGAGCAGGACAAAGGCGTTCCGAATCAACCTTCCCGAAACTTCTTATTGTGGAATAGGAAAAAAGAGGACCTTGCGGGGTCCTCTTTTTCATTGTATAGTACTTTATGAATTTAGCGCTATGTTGCATCTCTAATATCTTGGCAGCAGAGGGACACAAATTTCGCACAATGACTTTCAAAAGCTTTTCGAGCAAAAAGAAAGAAGAGTCATTAGAGAAGCTGTCTGATATTATAAGAAACAATTTTTCAGTGACAGAAAAAATTATCAGACATTGCGCCGCCAACAATATCAAGGGTTACAGAATTTCGAGTGACCTCACACCTATTTTAAATCATCCTGATATATTATTAAAATTAGAGGACTTGCCTAATTTTAAAATAATACAATACGAGATTGATAAAGTTAAAAAAGCTATCAGGGAAACTAACGTTAGAGTAAGTGCACATCCCAGTGAATATATTTCTTTAACATCTGAGGATGAGAATGTATTATTAAATTCTATTAGAGACCTTGAATCTCACGCGGATCTTTTTGATCGATTAAATATTTCGAGGACATATTATAATCCTTTAAATATTCACATTAGAAAAGAAGGGGACCCAGATCTTCTGCAGAAAACTTTCATGAAAAATTTCGAGCGATTATCTGAGAGTGTGAGGACCAGGTTAGTATTAGAGAACAATGATACAGGCACCACATGGGATGTTTCTTCTTTAAAGAAATATTTTTTCGATCCTTATAATATTCCTGTGACATTTGATAATTTGCATCATAAAATGTTAAACAAAGGTGTTAGCTATTCTGATGCATTTTTCGAAGCTTATGGGACCTGGCATAATACAGTTCCTATATTTCATTATAGCGAAGGAAAGAACAACACTAGAGCACACAGTGACATGGCGGAACATTTACCAGAAGATTTTGGCAAGAATGTTTTCTGGGACGTAGAATTAAAAAGTAAGGACATCGCAATTTTAGATATCCTTAGGAGGGCAGCATGTTAACTATTGAAAAAATCGAGCAAATAGAGATCCCATCTGTTTTTAATTATATCGAACAATGCCAAGTAATCTCTAAATACAATCATAAGAACGGTAGGTCCATATATTTCAAAGATGAAAATGGTGACTACACAGTTTTTATTTATAATTTCTTGTACGGATCTGCCACAGTTTTAGCAACCATAGATGGAGCAGCTTATAATACTCATATTACTAAAGCTGATTTTGATAAAGTATTTCGAGCGCATTGACAATTGCTTTAGAGGGTGATACATTATATCACCCTCTTCTTGTAAAACACAAATATGGCTAACTGCTTAGTATTAGGCGCGGATGGATTTTTAGGAAGCCACCTCTGCACCCAACTTTTAAAAGATCATTCTGTAGCTGGTCTAGATAAATTTAGACATGGCAGACTATCCAAACATTTACCTATTGAAAAATTCGAGGGAGATTTTTTAAATCAAAACTTTCTTAAAAAAGCATTAGAGGGAAAAGATTATGTATTTAATTTTGTTTCTTCATCCAGCCCTGCAGAATCTTTAACAAATCCTATTGGTGATATTTTAAAATTACAATCCTCTGTTGCTTTTTTAAAATTATGTGTTGATGCTGGAGTTAAAAAAGTAATATATCCTTCCACTGGAGGAGCTATCTATGGAAGGACCTCTAATAAACCTTTTAAAGAAACAGATTCAGTAATTCCAATTTCCCCATATGCTATTAATAAATTAGCCTTCGAGGGATACCTTAGATATTTTAAAAACACTCATGATCTTGATTTTGTAATATATAGAATTTCGAACCCATATGGACCGCTGCAAAATATTAAAGGATCTCAAGGGATCATTCCAATTTATCTAAACAATTTAAAAAACAATCTACCTCTAACAGTGTTTGGTGATGGAAGCATGACCAGGGATTATATTTACGTAACAGACACTGTGAAGATGATTGCTGATACTTTTTTAAATACAAAGCACGATGTTTACAATCTTGGCAGCGGAACCTCTTACACAGTAAATGATATTATATTTGAAATTTCGAGGGTTGTCAAGTTACCCATCCAGTTAGAGTACAAGCCCGATCGTCCCACTGATATTAAAAAAGTAATGTTAGATATGTCCAGGTTTAAGGAAGAGTTTGGTACCGCAGCAACAACCACGCTGCACCAAGGTATTTTCCATACTTGGGATTATGTCAGTGGACTAGCATAATCGTTTAAAATATGGTACATTAGAGTACCAAAAATTCGAGGCTGCAGTGATGAAACTAAATTTCAAAGTAACAGGTACAGTCGAAGTGCCAGACGACGCTATCAAACATTATGATGCTGCTGGGAAATTATACGCGCTAGAATTCAACAACACAATGTACATGATGCAGCTCTGCTTCGTTGCTGAAAGTCCTGATGGAGAATTTGAAATTGTTCACCAATATGACGAAATGCAGCAACACAATATTTTAAATGTACGCTATGATGATGCTGAATTCTATGAAGATTAGTTTAGCAAAAACATTAGCAAGAGAAGTTAGATATTTTAATAGCTGGGAACTGATCACCTGTAACTTTTACCAGATAGAATACAAAGGTTACCACCTATATAAAAGAAAAACATCCCTCAACTATTTTCAGTACATTGTTCGAGACGAGGAGTCACAATGTACTTTTCAAATGTACGAAAAAGAAAAGCCTTGCAACCCTCAAAACCCTATGGTAAAGTAAAACATCCACAAGGAGGATAACAATGCCAAACTGGGTTTTCAACGAACTCACTTGTATTTTCAAGACAACTGAGGAATTCAACCTATTCAAAGAAAAAGCAAACGTGGAAGGTTTGTTTCATTCTTTCTTTCCTATGCCATCAGTGTTAGAGAATACGCGTTCACCACATCTTGACCCTAATCAGTATTTAGATAGTCTGAACAAAAAATACAAAACGAACCATACATCTTTAGAGGCAATTGCTCAGATTGCTGATAAATGGGATGCTGAAAACGCCACCCAATTAATACAGAATCTCAAAGCATTCCATGAGACAGGCTACTATGAGTGGCATTCATGGTCTTCAAAAAACTGGGGTGTAAAATGGGACGCTACCCATTGTAAATCTAATACATTGTCTGATTTTAATACCATTGTATTTAATTTTGACACTGCATGGGACTCTCCTAATTTTTTTGTAGTAGAACTTTCGAAACTGTATCCTAATGCAAATTTCGAGATGGTTTCTGGAAGCCCTGAAAACAACACCCATTCTGAATTCACTTGTGTTAATGGTGAATTGGAATATGGCATCTCATACGATTCTTTCAAGGAAGCAGTGGAAGATGGAAAATGGGGCGGAGCAAGTGAATGGGAATGCCTTTTTGATGAAGAAGAAGAGGAAGAAGAAGTATGACAGTAAGAGAACTGATTGAGGAACTGAATATTGTTGCAGAAAAATATGGCGACAAATTCCCTTGTGTACTTTCTGTTGATGATGACCATTCTCATAATGAACTAGAGTTGGATGAAGTTAGACTAAATTCATACTTTGATTCTAATGAACAGAAAGTTGCCCTTTGTGGTGTTCTTGAAACATACGAAGAACCAGAACCACTAGAGGACGACGAGTAAAAATGTAAGGGGAGATTTTCGAGTCTCCCCTTTTTTAGGATATAATAGAGATTATGATAGAAGTGAAGTTGCTCTTAGCATTGTTTCTTTTTAATATATTCAAAAGTGTATTAGAGAACAAGATAACACCTTTCAGGAAATATCCATTGATCGACAAAGATGGATACGAAGTTGACACTTGTGATTCTGTAAAGAAGTTTATACCCTTAAAAGAATACATTTCAGAAAATGCAAAAGTTTTCTGCTATGTGTATTTTATCGATGAAGACCTTCCGAATTTCCTCAGAGTTAATACAATCGAAAAAAGTAAGTTTGACTTTTTCGAGTACCTTGATACAATAGATGTAGAACATTCCCAAGTTGGCAGTTACTATTTTTTCAAGAAGAAAACCAAATGACGAAACAAGAAGAAAACCAAATGACGAAAAAAGAACTTAAGATATTGGATGAACAAATCCAATATCTTTGTGAATATAACCAAGACAAAATTTTCTCTATCAGACAAACATTAGGCATCAATCCTAAATTCACTTTCTTGAGAGAAGCGGAAACAATCGAGTATCTTTACAAATCATTGCTTGAAGACCGTAAGGTAATAGAGTCGAACTATTTATTTGCAACTACCTCTGGATGGACTGTTGAATATGTTCGAGATAAAAAGAAATACAAGAAGAACGAGAAGTTTAGAATAAGAATATTCTTTTCATTTGTTTCGACAGACAATTTCGAGGATTAATATGAAAGAATTAAAATTTACAATCACAGGCACTATCTTTGTTCCTGATAATGTAGAGTATGAATACAATTTCGAGGATCAAATCTATTCTATCAAAATCAATGATAAGACATATGTTTTAATCGCTGGTTTAGAGGCAGATGAAAAAGAAATCATTGTAACAGATGAAAATTTTAAATCTCATGACCTTGGATTTTTCGAGTATGAGGAAGCCTACTTTGAAGATTGAAAAATTCTATTGCGTTAAATGCAGAAAAAATATAACTGCAAAAATCGAGCAAACATTATCAAAAGAATCTAAAAAGATATGGAGCACAAGTTGCCCCAATTGCTGCACTAAATGTTTTAAATTTTTAAGGTAATTATTGTGAAACGACTAATTAAAACTAGGGCAAAAATCGAGCCTTTCAATATTTATCAAATAGATGATATCTTTACAGTAGAGAGGGATAATATTGTAGTTTATAAAACTAAACATCAACATTTAACTACCAGCTATTGTAAGATGAAATTAGCACAAGAGAGAAACCAAAAAATCGAGCAAAGACTCCAGGAGATAAAAGTTTTCAAAGAACAAAATGGTTTATAATTTTCGAGCACTAACAGTATAAAAATAATATGTTACCTATCGATATTGTTTACCATTCATATTGTATCAACGACTTCTCCTCGACACTAATGAGAAAAATTAAAAAGCTTAGAGTGTCGGGGCTTTTTGATGCTTGTGAGAATTTTTATATTGTCACATCAAAAGCACAACCGAGACACATGGATTTTTTCGAGGATGTACAATCATTATCTAAGAAAATTAAAATTCATCATTTAGAGCACACGCCTATTGGTAATGAGTGTGATACCTTTAATTGGATGCGAGAAAAATTCGAGGAATTCGAGGATCGCGCTATCTTTTACTCACATTCTAAAGGTGTTTCATACACAGACCCTAATCTTAGAAATAGAGTAGAGAACTGGGTACGCTACTTAGATTTATATAATATTCGTAATTGGCAAACCCATGTTCGCAATCTTGACTCTTATGATACCAGTGGATGTTTTATGATACAAGACCCACCACATTACTCTGGCAACTTTTGGTGGACTAAATCATCCCATTTAAGAGAACTTCCTTTGTTAGATAAAAACAATGTTCCTCATTTAAATAGAGGAGAGTTTTGGCTAGGAAGCTTGCCAGGTACTAAAATGTTTAATCTTCCCGGATGTGTGGAAATTGACTTTTATAAGAATGATTTTTTAAATATTCATGACTTCCCCTCTCAAGATTGGATTTAAAAAATATTTGGTAATTGAGTTTTTCAGGGGGCATTCGCCCCCTAAATTATCAAACTGTCAAATTTTTTATCCAAACATTTTTGTCAAAAATTTTTCAGACCAAAAGTTTAGATAAAAAAAATTCCCCCGCCGGTTGGAGGGGGAATAGAGTTAGGATGTTTGCACTATCCTACAAATGCATATTGCATTACAGTCTCTTCACCTAAGATTGAAGCACGGTCGGACATCTGACCCCAACGCTTTGACATCTCTTGTAAAGATGCATCAATGGCAGGTGCAAGTATGAGGCTTGCTGTTGTTTCCATTTGTTCCCGTTGGAATCCATCATAAGATTGTGCAGACCGGGTCAAGCCATTGACAATTCCAAAGGCGGTCTTTTCTGCAACATCACCCTTAGATTCTTGCAAGGTTTCCAAGTAGCCCTTGTGCCAAAGTTTACCCTGTTCGATGGTCATCTTTTGGTCACGGCAGAATTGTGCAATGACAGGTAGAACATTATCTACCTTGACCTGTTTGGAATATCCAAGCAAGGTAAGCATATCATTGCCTTGGGTCAATGCCACTTGAATCACATTGCGAACCTGCGCTTGTAATTCTTGGGTATTGATACGACCCATGTGACGTTGATTGATTTGTATAGCAGAATCTTGCCGACCCCAAATCATGCCATTCAAACAAATAGCACGGAAGAGGAATGGGGAAATCTTAAAGGTTGCATTCCGAATCTCAGAGTTACGGAAAGAAATCCCAACACCGTAGTCCGAATCAGGTTCAGATTTCATGTAGTCTGGCAACAATACGTTACCAAAGATATCATCACCATCATTGGTTACATGAGATGCCAATGAACCCTTGAGAGAGGACAAAGAATTGGCAATCATTTCCAACGCCTCATGGTTGTCAATTACACCATAGCGTTCTGATACAATTGCACGAATAACATCATTGCCATCATCATCATGGCGAACACGCACTCTAAAATTACGTGGTTCCTTGCCAGAAGCATTCCAAGTCTCTTCTCTACGGTCTAGTTCAGTGTTGACAAACTTGACCAAGTCATTTTGGTAGCCACGTTCGTCCAAGAAAGATATCATGGAAGAAGGTATGCCAGAGAACATACGAAGAGAATTGAGACCAGAATCGTTGAGAGGTGTGCCATCAACAAGCGTGTCGGCATCTTGCAAGCGAATCTCAGATTCCTTCTTGACAATGTCACGCTTAAACTTGGCTTGTTCGTTGACAGATTCAATCAACTTAGGGAAGGGGATGCACTTGTCTTGCCATACCTTGGCAACGTGCCGATGTTCTTCTGTTGATTGAAGCCCGATAGCGTTGTACCAGTTGCCCTGTGCGTCCTGCTTAGCAACAGCACCCTCACGTACTTGAAGGGAAGAAACAGGCTTGAAAACATCCTTGTTAGGTGCGACCTTTACTGGTTCATCGTCCAGTTCAAGGTAACTTTTTGGTGTGGTATCGTTCATATGACTCTCCTTGTTGAGTTGTCAATATAATATCATCAAACAAAAGTAATGTCAAGAAAAAACAGGTTGACATAGTGTAAAGATTTTATTTGACAATCTGATACTTTGGGGGCGCTCGCGCCCCCCATAAATTGGTTTGGGTAAATATTTTTTTCTTTTACCTGTACCCTTGCACCATGGGAGAATATTTGGTAAAGTATTGGTGAGGAATCTACTACCATGAAGTTTGAATACAAAAACTCTCCTGCTGTAATTGAAGGCAACATCGAATCTGCTAACTATGGTGCGAAGGAACAAAACATCCCGTTCCTGATGTCCATGCTTCAAACTACCTTATATTCTGACAAGCCTCTTGCTGTTTGCCGTGAATACATCACCAATGCTTGGGATGCCCATGTTGATGCGGACAAGCCTGAATTACCTATTCACATTTCCATGCCAACAACATTCAACCCGGTATTGAAGATTCGTGATTTTGGCAAGGGACTGTCCAAGGATGATGTTCTTCATCATTTCACGTCCTATGGTGAATCTGGCAAGCGTCACACAGATAAAATGGTTGGTGGTTTTGGTCTTGGTTCCAAGTCTGCGTTCTGTTATGTTCCATCCTTCACGGTTATATCCTATCATGATGGTGTGAAAATGACTTTCAATGCTATGATTGAAGAGACAAACACTACCATGAATCACCTCCGTGATTTGGATGTTCCTACTGATGAAACAGGCATTGAGATTCAAGTAGCAATTCAATCCTACGACATCTATTCATTCCGTAGCACACTGGTTCATTTGTTGCGTTTCCACAAGCCTTTCCCTGTCATCACGAACGACACCTATATCTTACAAGAAATTAACCAACCATTGGAAGTTTTGTTGGAAGGTGACAATTGGCAGATTATCTCTGATGATTCAAACATCGGAAATACAGTTGTGCTTGGCAATGTTCCATACAATTTCAATACATCCAAGTATGATTACGAATTCCGTGACCGTATCTCACAATTCGGCAATTTGCGTTTTGTTCTATTCATGGAACCAAATGAATTGAATGTTTCTCTTAACCGAGAATCATTGGAATATTCACCTAAGACATTGAAGAATCTGCGTGAAACCTTGACCAATGCTATGGATGAATTTGAAAAGCAATTCTTGGCAAAGTTTGATGAATTTGATTCCGTCTGGAAAGCCAAGAATTTCATGCTTTCCTTTGAGAATCATCGCACTAGAATCAAGCCTGTGGTTGATGGTCATAGGATTGACACCACTACAATTAGTCTATCTGGATTGCGGTTTAATGAAAAACGGCGTTTGCTTGAGGCTGGTCGATGGTCGAAGACTGAAACCTTTAGTATCAATTGTTCGCCGAATGCTTACATCTTCATTGCCCGACCTGATATTGCAAAGTCTTCTATTCGTGTGCGTATCCAAATGTTCATGGACAATCATGGCTTGTCTGCTTCCTATGGCATAGCCGAAAGGTTTTATTTCTTCTTGTTTGATACACATGATGATGCAGATGATTTTGTAAATTCTACACATCTCCGTGGTGCAAACATCATCGAATTAAACACAATAGTTTTGCCCAAGGTCACCAAGGCAAATGTTCGCACCGCTATGATTCATTCGGAAGGTTATATCTTCCGTAGAGATTCTGAATTCTATCCTGCCAAGGTTGAATTGAATCATGGTGAAGGCGTTTATGTTCCAATTGCCTACAATCATTGTTCTACTAGAATGCCTGTATGGTGGCAAGAGAATACAAATCTTTCTTATCTGGTTCGTTCTGTAGAGAATTATGATTCCAATCTGGTGTTGCATGGTATCAAGAATCAAGAGGTTTCCCGTCTTGGCAAGGGATGGATTCGGTTTGACCAATACATCCAAGACCTTCTTGACAACCTACCGGGACATGAGGTCGAAAAGTTTACAAAGTTGATTTTGATGGACAAGTACAAGAATGATTTGTTTTCGATTAGGGATTATATGTCTATCGACCATCCATTCTATAATGTTGCGAATCGCTTTCACGATTATAGTTATGCAGATATATCGCACTTTAGATACATCTACAACCATCTTAATGATGCAGGTTTGAAGATTCCCACATGGCAAGCAAATATCGCCATTAATGAAATGGAAGAATTCATCCAACAATATCCAATCTTGAATCTTTTGGTGCGAGGTTCAATCTCACTTGAAACAGATGGAGAGATAGTGAAACACTATCTTGCGAAAGACCAGTAGATTCCTCAAAACTCTGGTCGAAGGAGGGGATTTCTCCCCTCCTTTTTTATTTGCCATTTCCCCAACATAGGGCTAGCTAGCTAGCCCTAAAATATGATTCCGGTAAATATTTTTTTTCTTTACCCTCTACTGGTACTTGCAATCGTGGTAGATGTTTGATACACTTCATGTGTCGGTTATATAAGGAGAAAAACATGGCAACACCTTTCGCTAAAATTTTTGTTGATGACCCAATAAATGGTTACATCACAATTTTTATGGATGGAGAACAGCACACTATTCGTGCATCTGCATCCAACTATGAAAAAGCAAAGTCCTTTTATTTATCTCAAAATTGGGATGAACTGCTTTTTGAAATGAATCCTTCCCTGCGCTTCCAGTCATTATATGCCAAGTACGAAGCGGTTGAGGTCAAGGACGGTCAAGTGTTTGTCAACGGAGAAACAATCCGGGAGGTAGATGCTAAACGCATTCTTGGATTCATGGCACAAGGCGAAGATTGTGTACCTATCTTCAAGTTTATCACCCGCTTGCAGAACAACCCGTCAAAACGTGCAGTCGATGAACTCTACAAGTTCCTATTTCACAAGAACCTGCCTCTTACTGATTCAGGCACGTTCCTTGCTTACAAGGCTGTTCGTGAAGACTACACTGACAAGCACACAGGCAAATTCTACAATGGTGTTGGCGAGGTTTTGGAAATGCCTCGTAACAAGGTTGATGATGACAAGACCCGTGGTTGTTCATATGGTTTCCACGCAGGAACATTGCAGTATGCGGTAGACTTTATGTCTGGTCATGGACATCTCATGGTTGTGGAAATCGACCCTGCGGATGTAGTATCAATCCCTGAAGATTGTGAATTCCAGAAACTACGAACCTGTAAATACAAGGTCAACTGTGAATACGCAGGTGCTTTGGACGAATTCAAAGTCTATCCATCCGAATATCCCACTAAATACGATGATGATATCGACCGTCAATGGGAAGACGATGAAGACGATGATGAAAGCCAAACCTGTTCCGGTTGTGACTGGGATTGTGAGAAATTCTGCAAATGTGGCTATTGCTACGATTGTTGTGAATGTGAAACTGATGATGATGATGATGATTCAGCCGGATGCATGGGTGACCCTGATGGTGAAAAAATAGAAATCCAACAGGTTTTTGAATTTGATGAATCTCTGAAGAACAAAGTCCAAAATGATTGGAAGGGCGTTGTTGTCAAGGTTGATTCTGTGGTAGGATGGATGTGTGGCAAGCAACATATCCATATCGGCATGGCTATTCGTAAAGCCGAGTCAGATACCATTCGGTTTGGTGATATCCTAAAGTATACCTCTGAAGATGTTGCCCTTGATTGCTACCGTGCATTGAACAACTAAACTCTCCTTTTGTCTCCCATCCCTCAAGTTTATCTTGGGGGATTTTTTTGTCAAAAATATTTGGAAGCTTCATTTTCTGGGGGTGTCAAGACACCCCCAAGGTTACAATTTGACAAATAATATTTATATGGTAGAATGATTTATGGATATGAGATGGCACTTGTTTTCAAATTCCGCATACATGAATCATGTTGAAAAGATTCGTGCAGCAAAGGCGGAAGGAACAAATGTTTGGATTCCTTACGAACCAGATTTATCTAATTATTCCTATTCTGGTGATATTGTTTTTGATATCTCAGAAGGATTAGGTTATCTTGCATTTCCAGAGTCATTATTAGATTGTATGTTCTCTGTTTCCATATCTGATTATGAATCTGGAGATTATAAAAAGATTTCTTGGGTTCCATCGCCAGGTACGAAAAAAATTGCTATTTATCCCACAGACATTTTAGTGCTTGACAAATTGTGTGTAATGTATGGAACAGGTACAATGGAAGACAGCATTGGTTGTCAAATTCCTTTTCAAATTTACAAAATGAAAGATTTGAAAATATTACTTGACATGGTGGTCGATTTGGGATAACATATCTATGTAGCCCCCGGTGGTGGAACGGTATACACGACGGACTTAAAATCCGTTGGCGCAAGCCTTACGAGTTCGAATCTCGTCTGGGGGACTTTGGGTCGGTAGCTCAGTGGTAGAGCAGTGCCCTTTTAAGGCATTGGTCGTGGGTTCGAATCCCACCCGACCCATTTCACTTGGTCTTTGTCTTTCTCCCAAGTGAAAATAATCCCCCGCATTTTTCAGGTGGTGCGGGGGATTAACCAAATTAGTGATATAATTAATTATGGAAACAATAAAAGAATATTTTAACAATTTGACAGAAGAACAAATGAAGTATATTCTTGAAATTCTTTACACAATCGGTAAAGAAGAAAATGAAAATGTCAAAGATAAAATTGCAGAAGACATGGACATCTCTGATGAAGAAATCAACACTGTCATAAAAGTAGGACAAAAATTCCAAAACTTTTACATATAATTTCCAAGAGTCTCTCCTTACCTTAAAACTCTTGGTTTGATCCCCATTATCCGACAATAATGGGGATTTTTATTTGCCAATTCTAAAATACAGAGGAAGCTTGCTTCCTCTGACAAATACTTTTGCCATATGTATCTTTCAAAATTCTTTGCACGAATAGAAAAAGTATCGTAAAATGTACTAACAAAGAAATTTGAGATGTCACCTGAGATGTCCTCCTCAGGTGTCTTACTCCCCTCTTGAAATGCCGCTCAGGAGGGGAGGAAATAATAATGAAAACTAATTTTACTGACGAAGAAATCAAACTAATGCTTGAGATTATATATATCTTGGAAGCACCGTTGCCCATGATAAATGACCTTAAGCAGAAGATGGCAGAATGTATAGATATTCCATTGTCCGATATCAATGAACTCTGTGCAAAAGTAAAATTGTTCTTTGACAATCAATCGGAAGACCAATTACACTAAGCCATGTGGGAAATGGATATGTGTAATCCCCTCTGAAAATTCGGAGGGGTATTTTTTTCTTGCACTATCTAAATGTATGTAGTAGAATAATGTGACAGGAGGAAACATGGAAGAAAAATTGGTTGTATATGGTATTGATTGTGGTCGCCACGATTACTGGAAAGTTCCTATTCAAACTCTTTGCGATTTGAATATTGTCGATGAAATCTCTGGATATTCTTATATCGGTAATGGTTCCGACCCTCTGAATGAACAGGGATTTGCTTATCTTGAAATCGACTGTGATGTTGGAATCTTTGACAAAGCATCTGAGTTTTATAAACTTGCTGTCACTTGTGACTTAGATACCCTCACTGATAAATTCAACGAAGATTACGATGATTATCGTCAATGGCTTGAAGAACTAACTCCTTGGGATACTGATGTACTTGAGGAAGAAGGTTATATGTGGGAACTTCCACCCCCAGATTTAATGCAAAAACTCAACGCGCCACATTGCTATGAATGTGGTGAAGACAAAGATGAGTGTATTTGCGAAAAAGATGAAGAAGAGACAGAAGACGAAGAATAGTCTTAAAAACATTCCCAGGAAGAAATTCTTGGGAATGTTTTTTTATGGGGGAAGCTTGCTTCCCCCAAGATGTGAAACAGCCAAAAAAAATTCATTGACATTATATTTCATTTAGTGTAAGATACAGGTGAGGACGACATGAATAAAATATTATCAGTTTTGAAGCAATTGGCAGAAATGGCATTCATTTACACGTATTTTATTATCGGGATAGTTTTTGCTTTGATTGTTTGTGCTGTATTGTTTTTCTTTCCAAAAAAACACAAAGAAAATTTCACACCTGATGGCTATGACCTATGAAAAGTGTAATCTACTTGGTTGATGAAGATTTCAATTATTCAACAAAAATCAAATTCGAAAAAGAATCAATGCTTGAGGAATACATAATCAAACACCAAGAAGAAGAAAAAAAATCACACATGATGATTCTGTCATTTGATTCTAGTGATGAAATTATTTCTGTGAAAATATTCAAAAACGGCAAATGTGTATGCACTAAAGTTTGTTTACCAGAGTAGGTATTATGACTAAAGTACAAGCAGAAGTTATCAAAAGTAGAGTAGCAGAACTTAACAAATTATATGCTCCTATGGTTCTACGTTTTGATATGATAAATACATCTCAAGATATTTGGGGTGTTACAATTGTTTTCAATTATACTCCAGATGAATGGTTTACTTTTATAAGTTTAGGTATGAATTTTTCAGAAGTTTATGACAAACTTTCTGGTTGGCAATATACATTAGAAGCAGTGCAAGCATACCAAGAAGAACATGGCACTTTGATTTTCGAAAATTCGAAAACAGTGTAAAAGAGACAGAGATAAAATGGTTCGTATGCCCGTTCTGTCTCTTTTACTTAGATTCCCAGTTTATCAAAAATAAAATCATAGGGGTATGAACCAAATAAACTGGGAATCCTACTTGCATTGTGTATCTTGTTCAGGTATCATTCTCTTGTTCCGATGACCTTGTCACAACGGGGTGCAGGAAGTTGGAACACTCTTGGGCGATTAGCTTAATGGTTAAAGCAGGGGACTCATAATCCCTTGAGTGGGGGTTCGAGTCCCTCATCGCCCATTAAAATTCTTCTTGACAATAGTAAAAATTCTGATATACTAACTCTGTTCAAACCTAAAACCTCCTCCCCTCATTAAATTTTCCAGTGAGAAAAAATGTGGGGATTTTTTTTGCCAAAAACAAAACAAGGAGAAAGCTAGCTTTCTCCTCATCTAATATTCATCAAAAATATACTAAAATACCGGGTTTTTGATAGAGTGTTGCATCTTCCACAACGCATACGGTATACTACTCTTGTAAGGAAATATAATACCTTATAAATACATCGTAGGAAGAGACTGTAATGTCCGTAACAATTAGTGAAACATCAGAAGGGAAGCGACGAGGGAACCCTGAATGGGGTTGGGTAATGCCTTACGAAGAGGCTCGTGAGATTGTATCCAAAAAAGGATTCAAAAACCTTGTCGAGTATCGTGCTTGGGTGGAACAGGAAAAGCCTGAAGGTTTTTCCGTAAATCCATATGCCATTTACAAGTATCGTGGTGAATGGGTATCTGCTCGTCATTTTCTTGGTAAGATTGATTGTACTACAGACACCACGGTTATTGCAAGTGAAGACAAGGGTCTTACAGGATTTTTTCCATTCCATAAGATTCGCACTATTATAAATCAAATTCTTCATCCAAAAGTGAATGTCTGATAATTGTCAGACAAACCAGAAGGGGCGCAAATTGCGTCCCTTTTTTATTTGCCATTCCTAAATTCTGGGGTGCTTGCGCCCCCAAATTACAGATTATCTAAAAAAAATATTCTTCTCTTTTAGCCTATATAGACTTGCACCATAGTGTAATGTGATGTAATATATATACATCCAAGTTATCTAAGGAGAGAGACGTTGCAAGTTCTTTTACAAAAGTTGGAAGATTACAACCTTCCAAACCTATCCACTACTGATGTAGTGATGAACACTGTGGTTGCGCCAAAGGTTTATAGTACCCGTAAGGCTACTTATGATGATTGCCGTGATGCAATCAAAGGTTTGGGTTTCAAGTCTATGAAGGATTATAACACATGGCTTGAATCTTCAAATTGTCAGGATATCTTCTATGTATATCCTCAAGTGTCTTATCGGGGCAAGGGTTGGATTTCCACAAAACATTTTCTTTCACTGTCGGATGAGGAATACAAAATGCTTAAGCAAGAACGTGGTCGTCAAGTTGGTTCACAAACAGGTCGTATCAATAAGACAACCAAATCAACAGTCAAGCCAGTAGCCAAGGCTAAAAACCAGCCTAGTTTCACGGAAGTGATTCAATCGTTGTGCAAGCAGGGCGTTCCTGACCACATTGTCAAGGTAGTGTTTGATTCTTACAATCCTTCCTTCCAAGACCTCAAGGAATTGTGCCAAGAACTGATTGCATTGCGTAGCAAGTAATGATATAAACAGGAGGGGGTTTATTCCCCTCCTGTATTTCAAGGAGAGATATGAAATTCAAAGTATACATTGACTTGGTGTTGAAGAATTCCCAAGAAGAAGGTTTTTCTGCTGTTGTAGATGCCGATAACAAAGACCAAGCCGAAGAACTTGCAATTTTTGAAATGAAGCAAGAATACAAAAACTATGCTTCTTACAAGATTACAGAAGTAAGCGAACTTGAGTATGAATTTACCATAGATGATTGGGAAGAAAAATACAAGCCTATGCAAAATCCCCGCAAGGATGCAGAAGATGGCTTTGATGCTAATATATTTGACACCCATGATGAAGGTGACTATGAAGTGTTGAAGGGCTACGATATTAAGCGTATATGGACTCTTCTTGAGGGTGAAGACGGAATGGTTATTGTATCAGGCTATCGTAGAATAAATAGACTTGGATACTTTATCACAGAAAATCCTGTAGAACCCGAAGATGAAACTAACGAATACTTTGCAGAGTAAAGTGAACCTCCCAGAAATGGGAGGTTTTTTTTGGCAAAACGAATTATTAGCGGAAAATATTTTCCGCTACATTGACAAAACATCAAAAATAATCTATAAATAGATACACAACGATTTGTTGTGATATCATCCTTATAAGAGGACCTCATGAAGAAAATTAACTTATCCGAGTTTAAGAAGAAAGTGGACTCCGATTCCTTTAGCATTGTTGCCAAGTCTGTTCGCACAGGCTCCATGGATTCTTTACAGCTTCGTCAAACTACTATTAATATTCAAAGTATTTTGCGTAACCTTCCAGAATCGGAAGTTAAAAATAAATTTGCCTCCTGGGCTAGCGGATATGATTTTGCTGTTATTGATGTCATCTGATATAATGATGTATGAACATCAAGCTTTTCAATGTAAAAATTGTTCCTGAACTCTCAGAGGAAACATTCGCCTTCTCCGCCATACTAATGGTGAATGACCAATCAATCGCACTGGTAAAAAATCTAGGCAACGGCGGTGCTAATATTTATTTACCATTATCCTACGAAAACAATGGCTCAGAAATTCTCCGCGATACAATCTTGGAGATTGAAAAGAAATTGGACACAATGCCTTTGTACCATTGTCGTGAAACAGGAATGAAATTGCGATATACATTGGATATCTTAGTAGAACAACTACTAGCAAACGAACTGGAAACCTTCACTGAATAGTGAGGGTTTCTTGCTTTTTCTAGACTTCCATGTTATACTATCTTTGTAAGGAGAACGATATGGGACTTGACAACTACTGGATGAAAAGCAAAGACGAAGCCGGAGTTATTGAAGGCGAGTTTAAGGTTTGTGGTGGAATATATTCTGACAATGGAAACGACTCATTTCGTGGCAAAGTGTATTGTCGCTTTGTAGAAGATGTCACTAATGTTTCTTTATATGGTGACCCAGAAACCTGTGAAATTTCATTAGAAACTGTCAAACAGATGGCAGATGATTTGGAAGCAACGGAATGGCGAGATTCATACATCCAAAACTATAATATTGAAGAAGAAGAATTCAAAGACCTTGTTAGGATGTTTCGTCTTCATGCTGATGCTGGTCATTTTTTGGTAAGTAGTTATTAATATGGAACTAGAAACTACAAAAAACATCGTTCAACATTTCTTCACTCCCGGTCATGGCTATGTAATTACATCTGTTGCATTGCTTGCCGAGACGGGAATTGTCAACTTAATCTCTCCCTACTCACTATTAGGTACTGGTGACCATATTTTTAATATGAAAGGCTATGCATATCTGGAACATGATTGCGATGCCGGAATCATACAACATACTATGGATTTCTTAAAACTAGACTACGAGACAACATCTTTTTCGGATGAAGAATTGGAAGAAATGTTTGTAGAAAGATATGGTTATTACAATGGATTCAAGCATGATAAGAATCATTATCATCCTAGACTAATTATTCCTGATTATAGTGTGAAACCTATGCACCCTGACCTGATAGAATATCTGCGTACAGAGTATCGTAAGAATTTGACGGAGAATTGGTACTTATGAAACGAATCCCTAACAAACCACGTTCCAAAAACAAACCTCTTTGGAAAGATGTAAAGCAATACTTAAAAAAGTATCATCCTGAAACTGCTGTTTGGTCTAACTGTGATGAGGCACTTTGTGGCGTAGCACGTATCTATCGAGAAAATAAATGGGTACAAGTAGCCATTTACGATTACGATGCTTTGGTTGAAGTGTTCTACAAAGATTTCAAAGAATCTCCTATCGAAGGGGATTCTGATGATGATATTCGTACCAGTGCTATTGAATGGGTTGATTACAATATTGTCGGTGCTTATATTGGTAAGCACACTCCTATCTATTCTTATGAGGGTAGTCTTAAAGGCTTTTGAAAAAAATCTGGAATCTACGGATTCCAGAGGCTTTACAAGCCTCTGAGTTTTAGAATTGGCAAATATTTCTTGCATTTTCAGGATATTGTGTTACACTATTTGTGAGGACATTATGCTAAGAAAATTAGTCAAAATCTTACTTGTAGTGGCATTCATAATTGTTTTTGGACTGATTGGTCAAAACGATTATCAAGATAGAATTGAAGAAGGCAAGTATTCAAAGGTGATTACTAATGAATGAACTTGAGATTACTGTACAGGACATTGAAAACATTCTCATGTCCCATAAAACATTTCTTCCTAAAGATGTAACAGAAGCATTACATGATGAATTGATGGAATACTATCCAGAAATTATACGTGATGCACTAAAATTCTCGAATGACACCGATAAACAAACTCAGTATGTTTATTCCGCAATTGAGAGGCTAATGATTTTCGATGGACTCTACATCACTGAACCCGCAATCTGGGAAATTACTTCCGTCTATAGAATTGCGTAAAACATTCGCCAGGCTGTCTTTTTACAGTGACCAAATCATGCAAGGTAAGAATCATGAAGAAATCTTGCAGCATATGGAATTGACAGAAAGTGAATGGAAACAATTGCTTGCCGCGATGATCGTAATCTCATCTTTGAAGGATTTTGATGCAAAGATTGTTGCCGCAGGCGAAGCTAATGAATTTTTCATTGGAGGCACTGCAATGATAAAAGATAACAAAGTCTTAATGCGCTTTTGACATCTGCGTTGGTTACACGTATAATACTAACGTAAGTTTAACCCCTTCATTGACTTACGGCAAAAGGTAGAAGAGTGCCTCCGCTTTTCTACCTTTTTGTTTGACAGAAATATATTTCAGGGGAATCTTTGGATTCCCCTGTATTAGACGACAACCAAATAAATTTTTCCACTAAACCAAAACCTGTGGTACACTATGCACATGAAGTTCGATATCATCTTCACTAATCCACCATATAACAAAAACATTGATATTCAGATTTTGAATAATGTTGTTAGGTACACAAATGAACTGGTGGCTATTCATCCTTCATTATGGCTTATGGATAAGAAGAGGAACAATTCCACTTTCAATTCATTGAGAGATAAAATCAATGGAAAAGTTCGTAATCTGGAATTGTTCAATGGTAACAAAATATTTGGTGGAATCACTGTCAATTCCCCAATCGTAATTACCCATGTTGACAATACTTATGCAGGCGAAGTGAATGTTGATTATTTTGGTGACAAGTATGTTTGCGATGATATCTACGATGTAAACAAATTTGGTAGTGAATGGTTCACTTTGGTAAAACCGTTTGCAGAGAAAATCAAGGCTTATATTGCTAACAATGAAAGTGTTTGGGCAAACAGAGTAAGTGGTTTAAATTTAATACCTGATAAGTTTTACTGCCAACTTGCTGGTACTATTGGTCATGTAAATTTGAAGTCCAACACTCACGTTATGGTGAAAGATGATTTCTACACTATGACTATCAAGGACAATCGTCAGAACAAAGGCATTCGTAAGCGTGAACTTACAAACACTTATTGTTTTGATAATACAGACGAAGTTGAGAATTTTTTATCTTATCTTCAGACTGATTTTGCCAGATTCTGTCTTTGTATATATAAAAATAATGTTCACATTGACTCTGGTGAAATGGATTTCATTCCTTGGATGGATTTCAGTGAAACTTGGGATGATGATAAACTTTGTCAACATTTTGACATTGATGACCAGATGTTTCAATTTATGCAAAACTTTCTCCCTGATTACTATTCTATCCGAAAATAATTTGGAAGATAGAAATCATGGAGGAAGCAAGCTTCCTCCAAATTAATGTTTTATCAAATATTTGCAGAACATAGTGTTATGGGATAGAATGTTTACATGAAGTTCGATGTAGTTTTTTCCAACCCGCCATATACGAAGAATGTAGACATCAAGATTCTGAATGAAATCATTGATTGTGCAGAAGAGTTTGTGATTGTTCATCCTTCCACTCCTGTTCTTCAATATAAGGACAAATTCAAACCCTACCTCAACTTCAAAAAAATCCCAGGCTTCCGTTCTTTCGAGTTTTTCAATGGTAACAAAATATTCGACATTGGTCTTTTTGTTCCATGTATGATTACTCATATTCAAAAATCTTACACAGGTAAGATTATCGTGAAATTCTATGACCAATTATTTCTTGCAGACAAGGTCAATGATGTCACTAAGTATGGGGAGAAATGGGAAAACTTAGTAAAACCATTTGTTCGAGAATTGGAAAACTATTTCGTTACTAATGGCAATCTCTGGTCTCATAACCAAATGGAGATTGATGATTCCAAGTTTTATGTCCAATTGTCAGGTATTCGTGGCAATGTAGGAAAAAATGGCAACAATCTAGTTGATGATGATTTTTACACCATGTGTGGCAAAAATCCAGAGATGAACCTTGGTGTTCGTCAAAGAAACTTAAACCGCACCACTATCACTCCGTTGTTTGTTTTTGATACTGAAGACGAACAAAAGAATTTCTTGGATTATCTTTGCACAGACTTTGCTAGATTCTGCTTATCTGTCAGTAAAATCAATGGTTGTATTTTCGCTGGAGAACTAGAAATGGTTCCTTGGCTTGATTTCAAACAATCATGGGATGATGACAAATTATATCAATTGTTCAATGTATCCAAAGACCTTCAAGATTACATTCGTGAATTTCTTCCTGATTACCACAAGATAAGATGATAAAAAAATCTGACAAAACTTATCCTTGGGGGTATCATTAGATACCCCAAATTATATTTTATCCAAATATTTGCTTGTAATATGGAAGTGTGTTATAATGTCTGAACAAATGCAAAAGCATCCCGCTAGTAAGATAATTCCTTTCCTTGAAGAAAGGTTTTTGCAAATCGCTAATCTCACTGGCGATATTGCTATGTTTCCACTTACAAAAGACAACCATTTGCAAGTGAATACTGATAAGAACAAGTCTGATAAATTTGGTGAAGTATTTACACCTTTATGGCTTGTTGATGAAATGCTTCAAAGAGTTTCTGATTATGATTGGAAACATCCCAAAAAAAAGACCTTAGATTTATGTGCAGGCTACGGACAATTCACAATTCGTATGTTGAGGAAAAAGTACGACTTACTTGGTGATGATTTTGATGTTTACAGGTTTTTGAAATCATACCCTGAAAATTTTCGCAAGGAACCTGCCACTCATGCTTTTTCAGAATTGCAACTTTCCTCCTGCTACAAGTTGATGTATATTTTTAGCACAAGAATCAATCTTTATATAGGCGATTCCAAGCAATTACCAAACTTGCCTGACACTGCAAGAGGTATCTGGTATTATTGCGAGAAATCCAAAAATTGGGTAGAATGTACGGAGAAAGTAAGTAAATTAGTAGGCACACCAAGTAAGTATTCTCTTCAGAAAGAAGAAGAGTTCGTTTCGGCGTTTGAGGAATTTATCAATGTCACTCCTGAAGTACCTGCATCGTCCTGAAGTTCTCACAGATGAAGACTGTTTCCGTCTTCTTCTTACTAGGACTGCACATCTTGTATCTAACTGGCAATGTCATCCCACGCCCTTTGAAGTGTGCGAAAAGATGACAGATAAAACACCATTAGAAAACAAAAACATCTTGGTGATTTTCAACCCCGAATTGGTGGAACATCTTATTGTGGTCAAGAATGTAGACCCAAAGTATGTATATTATATCGGAGATAATAAAGTTAGAACCGAAATCCTCCGCAAGAAATATGGTATCAAAGCCAAGTATGTACCAAAGGATGATGGTATCCCCGGTATCAAAAAAGCGATAGATGAGTTTTGATACACTGCACCGACCCTCGCGGTCGGTGTTTTTATTTGTCAATTTCCAAATGTAGGGGAAGCTTTGCTTCCCCTAAAACAATAGATTGGCATATATTTTCTGGACACATTTGGCTGTTGCATCGTTGAAAAGTATGGTGTATACTAATGCCATGAACATAATAGAAAAGTTGCTTGGTCTGAAGAAGCCTAAAACTGCACCACCTGACTTGCCTCTTCCCAAGTCACTTACTGCTAAATATACATTCAACGAACAAGCCTTCACAAATTTCTTGGCTAAGTTACGTGACCATCAGAGGGATTCATTAGAAGCCTCAAATAGTGCCTTCCGTGGTCAAGTTTCCATTCCTACTGGCACTGGTAAAACATATATCCAAGTGGCTATTCATGTCAAGGATATGTTGGAAAAATCCAAGGCAGGCAAGACTGGCGTTTATGTTATATCTGCACACCGTCTATTGCTTTGTTCTCAATTGCAAGATGATTTTGCAGAATTGGCATGGGAGATTGGTCTGCCCATTGATATCCTACGTGTAAACTCTGAGCGGTTTGATATTGAAAATACAATCTCACGTTTCAAGCAAGAACGCAAGGATAATCAAAACTTTACTGCTTTGAATCGTATCGTCACTGATGCTACCCAGACAACATCTCCTGATGAGGTGCTGGAAGCATACAACCGTGCATCTGCAAATGGAAAGCATCTGGTTGTTGTTGTAACATATCATTCATTTGACCGACTCCACAAATTGCCTCATATTGACATTGTCACTTATGATGAAGCACATATCATTGACAAGGATTTCCGTGCTAATATTTCCTTGGTAAAAGACAAAATCAACCGTGAGTTTTTTTTTACTGCTACCCGCAAGGTCATTGGTGAGAATGAAGGCATGAACGATGTAGGATTCTTTGGTGATATCCTTCATTCCGAATCTCCTCGCACCATGATTGACCGTGGCGAAATTGTAGCCCCAATGGTTCAAGGTTTGTTGGTTCCAGAAAATGCAATCGGCAACTTTGAGAACATGAAAATGGTTGTTCGTGCCATTGTAGATGGATTTGTCAAACATCACTCTATGGTGAAAAAACATTCGTCCAACCCTGATGCCATTGGTGCGAAACTGCTTGTATCTTTGTCTGGTAACCTTGAACTTGCAGAAATCCTGAAGGATGTTCAATTCAAGAAATGGTGTGAAGATAACAAGGTACATATGTTCTCTTTCTCTTCCGACCTTGACAATGGATATCGCTACAACTTTCAACCAGTCACTCGCCTGAAGGCATTTGAAACCATGCAGAAATTGCATGATACTGATAATGCTATCTTCTTGCACATTGACATTCTTGCAGAAGGTATCGACCTGCCATCAATCACAGGTATCATGCCTCTTCGTAGTTTGACTGATATGAAACTGACCCAAACAATCGGTCGTGCTACCCGCCTGTTCCCTGAAGACCGCAAGAAACTCTACAATGGCACTATCAAGGCAGAAGACAAGGATAAGTATGTAAAACCTTGGTGTTGGGTGATTCTTCCTTACTTTATGAAGAACATCGAGTCCAACAGCATGGAAAAGTTTCTCCGAAAGATTCTCAACACATATGAACTGCATCCTTATGATATCGGCAAGTATGATGAATTTCTCTCCATGCCTGATGATGTTCTTGACCGCATGACACCAAAGGATACTGTAAATCGCAAGGAAGACATTACATCCCTGCAACACATTATCAAGAAAATCATGCTTGAGGATTTTGAGGTTGCTTTGAACAACGCTTCTGATACGGAAGTGGAACAGTTTGTGGAAGGACTGCAAGAGAATGCTTAGAGTATCGCACATTCATGGTAGACCCGATGTCTACCATGACTTGTTCCAAACATTTCGGACAGGCGCAACAATTCGGGAATTTGTCAATACAATCGAACAACTCTCTACTGCATTGAAATTCTCGAACGATGATGAACAACAGAAATTCAAGGGTGATTCCTTGGAGGTATTATCAGAACTGTTTTTCACATTCAACTCTACATCGCCCCGTCATGGCATAAGAGATTATGAACCAGTTAGTATCTCCGATGACTTTGGTGTTGATGCTATTGGATACAACGCCAACGGACACAAGGTAGCGGTTCAATGCAAATACAAATCCAATCCCCAAGAACCTATCTTGTATGCAGATGTAGCCAAGACATTTTGTAGCGGATTGCTTGACTTTGAATGTGATGTGACCCAAGATAATACTATCTTTGTTTTCACCACTAGCAATGTAATGACAGGCGCATTGTCCCGATTGGAAAAGAAACTTGTATTCCTATCTCGCAACATGATAGGTTCTGAGATAGATAACAACAAATCTTTCTGGGAACTTTGTTACCTGAAAGTTTACAATTCACTTAATGTTTAGTGATACATCCCCTGTGAAACAGGGGATTTTTTTTTGCCAAAAATATTTTACGGGGTATCAAGATACCCCAAGCTTACAAAGCACCAAATAAATATAATATATACCAAAAGCAAAATCTACATGGTAGAATAGATTCATGAACGAAACTAGGGTTTATGTATATTTTAAAAAGAATTGCCATGGATATGAATTAAAGGGTAATTCTATCATCTCTGGTTGGGAAGCATTCATGCATCGACCTGAAACTTATCTTATCGAGTATGATTACAGTGATATTCAAGGTTCAATGCATTTTTTTGTGTATGAATGGGACAAATCACAACACGCTAAAAAGAATGTTTATGAAGATTGGAAAAAAGAAAACATTTTGCTTGATATGCAAAAGTATGTGGATTTACCCACTGATGTGTCTGACAAAATCTTTGATGATTATTTGAAAGACGGGCTTGATGCGGAGTTAGAAAGTAAAATATAAAAAAAGAGTCATCATTTCGATGACTCTTCTTGTTTAGATTACTGTTAATTTTGTAAATGGAATGGAAATCGGAGCGCCTTGTGTTTTCCCATCCTTCATTCTAATTACTACTACATAAACCTTATCTTTGAGGGTATAATCATCCAAGACTACACCTTCATTTGTTTCACCTTGTTTATCGAGCCAGGACACTTTCTTTCCTTTGTCGATATAACTCTTTTCTTGTTGTAATTCAAACCATAAATCACTGTTTTTAGCGGTCAGCTCAGTAACTTGTGATTGAAGTTTCTTGTTCAATTCTTGCAGCAATTGAACTGTGCTTTTCGAGTCTTTCAACTTTACCGAAACAATAACAGTATAAAAACCTAAAAGGGTTACTAATACACCTAAGAATACTTCCATTTTTCGAGCCTCCTATGTTTTATTATACTCATATGAAAGAAATTATTACTGCGATTGAAAACCACGGGGATTTTCGAGATAACAAGATACTCCGTCCCCATTTGACAGACCGTCGTGGAATCAGAATGTATTTTCCTGAAGGTTCACAATGTATTCTCTGGACAAATGGCAAGAAATACTATGCTAGATGTGAGGCTTTTGGCGCTTTATTTAATATAAACATACCTAGAGGTATCGGCGACACTATTTGGGGCAAATTCTTGGACAAATTCGAAGGAAATTATATCTACGAAGATTTCTAGAAGATTTCGAGAATATACTTGCCGCGTGTATTGTTTAGAGCTATAATAAGAACGTTGGGTTTCAAGTCCTGACGTGTATACAACCTGTGTTGTTACTTCTCCTTCAAAGGCAGGGGTGGTTAAAATTTATTTTAATCATCCTTGTTTTTGCATTGCAAGCTTTTAATTGTATGATATAGTAATTGCAAGGAGAAAAATATGTTAGAAAGAACCCTTTACGTTTTACTTTTCGCTTTTATGTTTTCTGTTGGAATTTATGGAATTAAAAAGATTCCATCCTATTTCTGGCAATATGGAACATGGCTGTTTTCTGCGTTGACGTTTTTTTGTATGTTGGTTGTATTCCCAGTGAATTATATATTCACAGGCAATTTCAAAATGCCAACAAATATGCTTCAGGTATTGTTTGTACCTCAAGTTTTCTTTTTCATCTGCTATTTAGTGACTAGTTTTTTAGAACGAAATAAATTTGAAAAAACAATGAACGAAATAGATTGGAGAATTTAATTTATGGAGGGTGTTTCACACCCCCAAGTCCTGAAAACGTCAAATATTTTTCAGGACTTGAGAATTAAAACTCTTCTTGGTAATGATAGCCTTCTGAATCCAAATAGGCATAGATTTCACTTAATCTATTTGCATTCCTAATCATAATGACATTGCCTTTTGGGTCAACGAGTTGATATCGGTTGTTTCTCAATTTCTCGATTAGATAAACTTCCATGTCAAGATTTGTCATAATGAAAATGTTGGGAGGGATTACACCCTCCCAATGTCCTTTCTTAGAGTTTGACTGTTAGAGATTCGCAATCTTTCTCAATCGACAATACACCATCACCATGTGTAGTGTACATCACTTCGTAGTGTTCAGTGTCTAAGAATTCAACCTTGTCAACCATGACAGTTTCTTCGCAAGCGGTTACAATCTCAATGTCATTTGGCTTGAAATACACTTCGTTGGCAAGCTTGGTGCGAATTGCTACCCAGTTTGTCTCGGTAAAATCCTGATAGTTGTCTGGATTCAAACCAAACTCAGTACAAGCGTTGGCAAAGTTCTTGCGGTCGATTGCCATCTCAAAGTTTACAGTCACAATGCCTTTGATATAGATTTCACTATTCATTGGTTTCTCCTTTATCCTTACTCACATATTATAAGGGTAAAGCATTCTATTGTCAAGAAAAATTTTTATTTGCTTTTTTCACTTATCGGAGGTATGACCATACCTCCGTATTTTAGAATTGGCAAACAAAAACCCAGCAGCTAAGCCACTGGGTTTTTCCTATGAACACCTTCAGTCGGTAACCAGCCGACAGTCACATTATACTATAGCAATGTGCTGTCGGCAATAGGTTTTACCAATATTTTTCATCACGAAGAACCAAGTTTGCACCAAGGTTCATCATGTTATCTACGAACACAGATATCCAATAAGAATACTGGAATATATCACTATTCTTTTCGACAGGATTTATTTCACAATTGATGTTGTCATAGAATGCCTTTAGCATAATGTAATACTTGGCAAACTCTTCATCTGGTGCTGTTTCAGAATATTCTAGAACCTCAACAGCATCAACAAACTTTTTATCTTCATTGCAATAATCAATTGCAAGGTTGATTGCAGAATTGATAGTTTCTGTCATGGTTTTGAATATGTTGATGTTTGCCGTGACATCTGGAGAAATACCATACTTGTCATTAAGGTAGTCCAAAATGTCAATCACCAAAACACCATCATTGATAATCAAGGTTACAACCTCTTCATCAACCGAAACCGTTTTGATAGGCATCAACAAATATTTCATATGTTGCAGAGGGTTAAGGCGAATCATTGTAAGAATTGCCTTCTGGTCTACGGAGAGCAATTTCTCACGGGCTTGCTTGTCTTTGGTGTAGTAATCGTTGTTGTTCATAATTTTTCCTTACACTATATTATCACAATATGGAGGCAATACGTTACAAAAAATTTCAAAGATATGATTATTTTTTTTATTTGACAGATCCATTTTTTGGAGGTATGGTCATACCTCCAAATTTTCATAATAACAAATAAAAAAACACCAACTTTTTCAAGCTGGTGTTTTGTAAGTGGAGATTTCCGCCTGGCGGTATGTTATTATTTATGTGATTATGCAAACAATTCCTGTATATAAGGGTCACCGGGAAGGTAGGACGTGCAGAAGCCTTCCCGGTGCATGGATGCTACTCTGCGACGGACGGAGAAGAGAGTGCATCCAAGATGCGGTGAACTACATTCACCGAAGATTTTGCAACATTGACGTGCATTTGATTTGTGGAATGAATGGTTTCCAGTTCACGGATTTCCAGAACTTTATCCTTCAAACGGGCATTGAGATTTGCTTCACGAATCTCTGCATTAGAACCGAGTTCTTTAGGGTCAACAGAGACGATGATTGCTTCTTTTGCATCAATGAGTTCTTGCTTCTTGGCAGTGAGTGCCAAGTCGGACTTTTGTGCATTTGCGAGAGCATCGATGTAACGTGAGTTGAGGTCAATGAGTTGCTTGATGGCTTCTGACTTTGTAATTACTGACATTGTTGTTTTCTCCATATCCCTTGGGACACTTCTACTATACCAAAAGAATTCGAGTAATGCAAGTCTATTCTGCAAAGATTTCCGAGCTGTTTTCAGTTTTGGATAAATTGATGTTTGCTTCTAGCACAGGGGTAAAATCAAACACTTCCTTTTGCTGCCATGTAAAGTTATCATCAATTGTGCCTTTTTGAATCCAAGCATGAACAGCACTCAAATATGTAGTGGGCAGACCATAAGAACCAAAAGTTACAATAGTGTGACCAACTTCATTTTCTTGAAATCTTACAAATTTAATTTTAAGGCGATTGAGACCTTGATTCATAATGTCCAAACTTATCGGGACAGTAACACTTTTCAAAGTATCCTTATTCCATGATAGTTCACACATTGCCCAATGAATATAATGGGTGGCAATCTCCACCTCGTCGCAGTAGTCATTCATAACAAATCATTCTACCATATCAGATTTATTTGTCAAATATATTTTTTGGGGGTATGATATACCCCCAAGTTTCTAAGTTATCAAATTTTTTTGATAAAAAAAAAGAGGGGGGTTACCCCTCTACTGGAACATGGTCTTTGACACGATACAAAGAATATTCCGAAAACCCTGATGTTTCTTTACGACCCAAGTATTCAAAATGACCACAATCATGAATATCTTGCAAGAATGAATGACATTGATTGATATCCAAGAAAAATTCACGGTCTTGCAATGTTACATCAGGCAAATTTACTGACATTCTAGCAAGAGGTTCAAAAGAATCAGTCATTAGCTGAATTGCGAGATTGTTGTTGTTGTAGCGACCCCATCGAACATTAGCCCAACCATATTTAGTTTTAAATCCAAACTTCGTCATTGCTTTCTCCTTACACGAATATTATAGGATAAGGTGGAACATATGTCAAGAAAAAATCCCCCTTTCGGGGGGATTTTTTTTAAAAACCAAACTTGAATCTAAAAGCACCTGACTTTTTGGGTTCACATTGACGTGCTTCCCGAATCACTTCCACTTGGTCAAAGAAAACTTTTTCCAATGCTTCAATCTGTTCGCCAATCTTTTGGGCAAGAGCATTGTTTCCTTGTGAAACATAATAGCACTGGTCATACTTGAGGCTACAAATCAAGTTCCGAATATCTGTTCCCGCCATTGACAACCGAATTGAACTAGGTGTATCTTTCATATCTTTCCTCCACTTGTATTATTACCTGTATTTAGTGTAATGTCAAGAAAATAAATTATTTGACAATATCAAAATTTGGAGGTAGCATTACCTCCAAAAAATATTTTTGTCAAATAAAAAAGAGGGGATTTCTCCCCCCTTTTTAGCGAACAGCGTTTACATTACAAAATACACAATCACCAACAATTCCCACTTCATTTGATTTGTATGATTTTTGTACCATGTAGGTGGCAATAGGATTTACAGACTTTTGCACCAACAAACCTTCTTCATCACACAAGAACATGGATTCTTGATTTGCCATGTAAACAATCTCAAAATAGTCAAATCCACAAGCCTTGCGAACTTCATCCATGTTGTAGAATCCATCAGTAGGATTAAATTCTGTCACTTCGCCATCACAAGTGATTTTGTATCCCTTGCCCTCTTTGACACCGGCAGTAATCTCACTTATCGTTTCCGCTACATCTTTCAACAACATCGTCCTATCTCCTTACACCAATAGTATAAGCCATAGTGTAGAGTATGTCAAGAAAATATATTTATTTGACAAAGTATTTTTTTGGGGGTATTTACCCCCAAAATTTAAGAATGTCAAAAAAAATCCCCAGCTTTTATTCACTGGGGAAATTTTACTAGCAGAGTTCTTCGAATACTTCTCCGTTGATAATTTTCAAAAGCAAATCAGGATATGGGTCATAAGAATCGCTTGGGTCATCAAGGAAAATTTGCATAGTGCAGTTTTCTTCATCAACGCATGGATACTTACGTTGATTATGTAAGCGATTTTCAAACTCAGATTTTGCCTTGTCAAGCGACTCAAATTCTTCAAGGTCTTCCATATAAGGATGACTATAGGACGAACCACCATACCACAGACCATATACTTTGTTCATGTTTGTATTATAACATCAGACTTAGTGGAATGTCAAGGAAAAAATAGTGCTTGACAATATATTTATTGGCGATATAATATTACTGTGTTGTTCAATTGGAGAAGGGAGTTTGCTCATAGGCTTCCTTCTCCGTTTTTTTTGTCATTTTTACAATGTAGCGTTTTCGCGAAAACGCTAAAAGAAGAAACCCCCAAAGATTTTTCCCTGGGGGTTGATTTTATTATGGGTTGTGAATTTTGCCTGCGTAGTTTTTACCGCCAAAATTTACTTGCCATGTGAGAATTGGTTCGCTTTGTTCAGTGAAAGTCTCAGTACCTTGATTACGGTAACCCACTTTCAAGCGTTGTTCGCCATTCTTCTTACGCTTGGTTTTGAATTCAATAACACGATTAGAATTTCCCGAAAGGTGCAAAACATACTTCATTACTTTTCTCCCAAAACTTTTTCTTTTACTTGTTCCCAATCAACAACATCAGTTTCAGTCCAATACTGGGGATAATTGTCCTGAATGAAATAAGCACAGGCAGATGACTCTTCTTCGTCATCATCGAAACGCACGATAACCTCATAATAACTACCTGCATCATGTGGGTTTTCTTTTACTGCCAAAGATACAGTTTCTGGCAAGTTGATGAACTTTTCACGTAACATATTACGGAAACGTACCACTTCTGCATAATGACCCTCATGGTTCATTGGAATACCGTCTTCTAGAACCGGACAAGGACCTAAATATTCAAAGTTTCTCATTGCTTTCCCCTTACTCACATAGTATAGGGTAAAACTGTCGGGATGTCAAGAAAATATATTTATTTGCCAAAGCTACAATTTGGCGGTAAATACCGCCAGAAAATCCTTTTGTCAAATAAAAAAACCCCACAAGATTTCTCCTGTGGGGACTTTGTCAAGCATTTGTAGCAAGTTTTTTTTCTAACTTGTATTCTCTATTCCTACCAGTGTAGTGAAGATAATACCATTCTCCATTTTTGTAGATATAATGGTATTCTGTCCAATCGTTATCAACAAAATTCACATAGTCTTGATAAGTATGCTCTATCGCTTCAGTTTCAGTTTCACCACGGTCTCGACCATAGAAAACACAAGTATCCTTCTCAGGCTTGCTAAATGAATGTTCACCTACTGGTTCAATTCTAGGTGCAATATAAGAAAGATTACCCAAAGATAAAAGGGCTTCTACACGTTCCTTGGAATTGTAAAACTCAAAAAGAATGCTTCCGACAACAGCAGGGTAACCATCATAATGACAGTAAATGGACTTTACTGTGTCCCCTTCAAGCAAACCAATACGACATCTAGTTGCCATGACTCTTCTCCTTACACGAATAGTATATCATATACTGTAATCATGTCAAGAAAATAAATTATTTGCTAATACCATTTTTCAGGGGTAGAATTTACCCCTGAAATCTATAAATGTCAAAAAAAAGAGGGCTTTCGCCCCCTTTCTTACATTTCTACGTTGATGTACGAACATCCAGCATTGTGCAAAGATTCGTATATTTCGTGCAAAAGTTGCTTTGATTCTTCTTCTTGAATATAGTTTTGGAGTTTTTCGTAAAAAATGACAAGTGGTGTCAAAGAGTATGATATATTGTCATCACCCGTAGTGAAGTTATTATCCATAAACTCTGTACGATTATCTTCATCAAGAGAGAGACCATCAAAAACTGTTTCGGCATATTCAAAACGAACAGATACCATCACTTCACTCCTATTCCCATAGATGCATTCACGTTTTCAGTAGCACGTTCAATCAAGGTGTGCCAATCAATCTCAGCCCAAGCAGACAAAACGAGTTGTCTTGCATAAAAGTTCATACTATCAACCTGACAATGATTTTTCAACTCGTCCGAAATCTGAAACCTATCCATTCCCTGGCGCACACAAAACTCGATTGTTTCCATAAACAAAACATTGATTGTCAATGTTGTTTGATTCTTCCATCCGTTCATGTTTATATTATATTGGTTATTTAGTGGAATGTCAAGAATAAATAAATATTTGACAAAAGCTTTTCTTGGGGGTAATAGCTACCCCCAAAATTTTAATTTAGCAAATAAAAAGCCATATTCACTGTACAGTGAATATGGCATAAATACTGAATATGGTTTACACCCCGTATTTGTATTTCTTTACTATCAAGTCTCGAACTCGATTCCAATCACGTTCTGTCAATTCATAATCGTATGTTTCCAAATCCTTCACTTTCTTTGCCAATGGAATTGGAGTGACATAGGCATTTTGAATACCAATTTCATAAAGTGAATCCTGATTGAAAGAAATAGCTGGTGCCCATCCCATTCCAAAACCTGGGGCACCAAGTGAACCCATTGTTTCAACATCCTCTGAAACTAAGCCTGTATCACTCAAAAACTGCTCAAATTCTTCGCGGGTAAGAATTGCACAAAGTTTGCGATGCTTACCATTGTGCCAAGGATTCTTTTCATCACCCTCTGCAAGGTAACTATATTCATAACAAGAGTCACCCTCGGTCTGTTGAAAAAGTTTACGTTGCGATGGCATGAATTCATTCACGCTCACATTGCGTGGACAATCAAACGAGTAAATCACACTGAACAACATTCTGACTTCCTCCCTGCTTACGATTACATTATATGCTCTATATAGTGGAATGTCAAGAATAAATAAATATTTGCCAAAAGAGTTTTTCAGGGGTATAACTTACCCCTGACATTTGAGAATGTCAAATAAAAAGCCGGTGGGAAAATCCCACCGGCATATGTTGGAAGAAAAAGTTACCAACCACGTTCTGCACGGTTGGCACAAGAGTCACACTGGTAACCACGGGCGCGGTCAGCAGGAGTCAGAACATTCTCTGCACCACAAGTGCCGCAAGGTAAGTTACGGGGATTGGACTCAGACTCCGCACGAAGTGATGAACCAGCATTGGCAAAGTAGTAGCCGTCACCAGCGTACATATCATCGTCCCATGGGTCAAAATCGTCTATCTCTTCTTCCTCTTCTTCTTCTTCAGGGTCAAGAGTCATGACACTTTCCCGATAGCATTCGCTTGCCATATCAGAAGCAATCTCGTCAAGAAGGGTCTCAGAAGGTTCAAACTCGTCCATATCGTTTCTCCTTATGCAGATAGTATAGGGTAAAAACATGGGGTTGTCAAGAAAATATATTTATTTGACAAAGCTGTTTTATGGCGGTAAATACCGCCAAATTTAGGAAGTAGCAAATTTTCTTTACACTACTTCCTAAAAATTCAGATTGAGTTTTGTTTGTAAAAAACTTCTTCTTTGCACATCATGCAACACATGAAGTAATAAAACAACATTACAATACAAGCAAGAACACCATTACTAAACAGCCAATATGCAGTTTTTCCATCACCTGTGATAATCCACTCAAACAAACCATATACCAATGAAAGCGGAGTAGCAAAAGCAAGAATTGTAAGAATGGTTTTCAATACTTTAAGACCTGTAGCAGTGTATAATCGCATATGCCCAAAGAAAACAAGCAATCCACCACCCCAAACCACAACATACAATAATCTATTAACCATATCAAGTGTCATCCTGCTACCTCCCAATTATCTGCCATAATGTCTTCTGTTTTCAAAGTATAATATGCCCAAGGTGTCTGGTCACCATTTGACGTGATGAACATAAATTTCAATCTATCATCAATGAATTTCACAAAGTAAACCATTGTGATATTGTCTTTGGTTTTTCTTTCCCTTGTGATTGTTTGCCCATCACGAAGGATGGGCAACACTTGTTCCAAAAACATTATTTGCTATCCTCGGCAAACGGGTCTCCAAGCAAAACACGCATCTCTGCTTCAATAACTTCAAGTTTCTGTCTTGCTACCTTAAGTTCGTCTGCAATCCATTCCAAGCGCAATTTCGTAGCATCACTTGGGTCACCATAAAGTTGTGTTTCCATTGCAGAACGTACGCTACAGTACAATGCGTTGAGAATTGTGGCTCTCTCTTTGTCGTAATCTTCAATCTTCATCTCTTTGTTCCTTACACGATAAGTATACAGTAAGTGTAAACACCTGTCAAATAAATATATTTATTTGCTAAAAAGGATTCTCAGAGGTAAAACTTACCTCTGAATTATGAGAATGTCAAAAAAAATCCCCAGATCTTCACCTGGGGATTATGTTTAGTTAGCGATGTCGATTAGTGAACCTTCATACAAATGTTGAGCATAATAGTTTTGAATTTCTTTGCGAACTTTGGTATCATCAATTTGTTCGCCATCAGTGTCTTCGATTTCTGCAAAATCATACACTACATAAGAAATCAACTGTGGAATTACTTTACGTGCATACACCAATACGTGTTCACCTTCACAAAATTCCCAATCAGCCCAAGTAACAAAAGACTCTGCGAACTTTGTATCAATACCACAGTCATAAAAGATATCTGTCAGTTTCCAAAATTCTACTGTCATTGTCCCATCTCCCTTACACCATCAGTATATAGTAAGTGTAACTGTATGTCAAGAAAATATTATTCTTCGATGTTTACGTGCTTGACGCATTCAAGAAGTCCAAAGTTGTACTCTTTCAATGATTGCATCATTACATCTTTTTCATAGATATCTTCACAATCTACAATGAACTTTGTAAGACGTTGCAGAAATTTGGCTTTTGTAATCAAGGTCAAGTCTGTAAGACTATCACCAAATGCAAACTGTTTAAGGAACTGTCCCTGTTCAAAATCACCAAGTTCTATTGCATTGAACACATCACTAGCGTTTACAAAATATGCTGTTTCCATCACTTTACCTCAACCTTTGCCGACAAAATACCAAATGCGATGCTCAACAAAGCCAGTGTTACAAGTGTTGACATTACCAAAGTTCCCATTACCATATCCCCTTACACCAATAGTATATAGTAAGTGGAAGTGTCTGTCAAGAAAAAATATTTATTTGCCAAAGTTGTTTTATGGGGATAATTTTTATCCCCAAGTTTGTGTTTAGACAAATAAAAACCCCCAAGAAAATTCTTAGGGGGTTCTATTGTTGGCAACTCAATGAAGGCAAGAGTGTTTTGTGGTTGGCTGGGATTTAACCAGTACGGAACCTATAGGCAGTTCTTTCGATGGTCTCTGCCTCCGATGTTGCCCGTGTCTCATAAAGAGAGCATAGCACCCAACCACAAAACATTATACTTGGATATATTGTTTGCGTCAATAGTCCCCAAGGGTTCAGTAAAAGATTGTGGATTTAACCACTCCAAGGTTGCTACCCTTGTTTGAATCTCGCAATAGATTCTAGCCGTTCTGGTCTTTTACTGGATGAAGGTTGGTTCTCGATTCCAACCTCACATCAATATATTACTGTATCTCTGCATACTTCGCAACATATTCAACAAACATTTCTGAACTTTTTTTATCCTTGATTCCTAGTTCAATCATCACCTTAGCAATTTCGGTGGGATTCAATTCTTCGGAAATCATTTTGTTCACATATTCTAGTGCAGTGACATTTTTGGATATCACTTTGTTGTAATATGTGTTTGATAAACAAATCTGTGCAGATAAAGAAGCCAAACTTTCTTCTTCAACTTTGGTGTGAAAGATACTCTCTGCGGTTACATGGACATTGTATTCTTTTTCCGCAATATTTTTCAGATTACCCATAACACTACTGCGAATCTTGTAAATATTTGATATCCTTCCAAAAGAACCGTTGTTTTTCATGTAAGTAATCAAGCCCGTGTAAGACTTGATTGAACCATCTGCAATTTTCTCATACAAAGACATCACACTATCATGAATATCAGTTTTCCTAGGTCTTCCCTTAAACAATGTTTTGGTCACATTAGTTTTCCTCCACTTGATACTACCACTATTTAGTGTAATAGTCAACGCAAAAGTGACTTAGTTTTCGGAGCATTTTATTTGACAAATCGAGAATTTGGAGCTATTTGAAGCTCCAGAAAATCAGAATGTCAAAAAATAATCGCCAAGACTTTTATCCTGGCGATTCTTGTGCTTATATTTTCGAGAGTATTTCGACTTGTCTTTGAAACTTGTCGGTCTCATTTGAGAAGCCCTCATGGCTTCAGTTCCCTTAGCCAGATTCAGAGCCTCTATTACTTTGGCTTGTTTGAACGATTTCATTCCAGTTCTCCTTACTTACAACTATCATATCTTTATAATATTGTTTTGTCAAGTGCTTTTTATAATACCGGAAATATAAACAAGTAGCCTGTACTATTCCTGAAACAATTAAGATCCAAACTGGCAGCTCTAATTTTATCTCTAATTTGTTAGACCAAGTAAAAGAACCGAACAACAAGAGAACAGCAATATTTAAATAGAGAGCAAGGAACTTGGTGTTCCTAATTACTTTGAAAATATCCATACATAATGTTACCACACTTTTTCCAACTGTCAAATTATTTGCTTTTATCAAAATTTGGGGGTATTACACCCCCAAAAAATTTATCTGTCAAATTTTTTTTAGATATCTTTCTCGTTGTACTTCGCTAACAAATATCTGTAAGCATTTTGGATTTCATCATTGTAATTTGCACCTGGCAATACAGCATAATCATCTGCTAGAACACTATATGAATTACTTAACTTAGAGTCAGGATTTTCACTTCTGTTGTTATCGATAATATTTCTCAATTGAATGAAATCTTTGAGAAACAATTGCTTGAAACTTTCATCCCAATCTTTTCTGTTCAAAATCAACGATTCATAATTTTTCATCTTTTACACCCCTATAGTATTATAGGTCATTCTAGTCAATTGTCAAACTTGCAAAAATACCTGATTATTTTTATCCAATATAACTTGCATTTAGTGTAAGTATGATATAATTAGACATCAAGGACGGAGGTTAGAGACATGGAGACAATGATTGCGGTTCCTACATACTGTGGCGTAGAGGTCACGAACGAGTATAGCATCATCCCTCAGTTTTGGTTCAATGAGGTCGAAAACTATTTTACCAACAAGTGGTGCTGTGGTAGTGTTCTTCATATGTTTGAAAACAATTTCATCATGGGTATCTGTTCTACCGACACCACTTTTGACAATCCCGGTGTTCTTCGCAAGTGTGCTTTGTTTCTTTGTAATCGTGTTCCAAAGTATAATTCCAACGGTGATAAGTACTTTGGTGACAAAGACACTGTTCGTGAATTCCTGAACAACGGAACGCCTCTTACCCGTGAAGATTTGATTCAAACCTACGGACTTGGCTAAACTCATTGGGGAGGGGAAACCCTCCCCCTAGAAAGATTCTAATATGACTGTAAATTTTAAATTACTTTGCGACATGGACGGACAGCCAGACGTTTTAAATTATCCTGTTATATTTGAGGATGCTTATGGCTCTGTTTCAGAATTTTCATATCACTTGGAAAAAATTGCTTTTGAACTTATGAAAGAAAATACAGTTTGTTATTGTGTAAAATGTTCTACAAAATTCAAAGATAATATTATAAATTTGATTGCTAATGCTTAACATACAAATCTCCCTTTGTCAATAGATAGAGGGAAATTTTTTTTATTTGCTTTATGCAAAATTTGGCGGTATATACCGCCACAAAAATATTTTGTCAAATATTTTTTTTCTATTGACAAAATATTTTTTATGTGGTAGTCCCCTTTCGGGGGACTTTTACATTTCCGCTACTTTCTTGTTCAAAGTTTCCACGTACTTTTCTGCTTCTGCGTCAAGAGTTTCTAGAACCTTCAACGCTTCCTTGGCTTCACTTATGAGATACTCATTGTCTGAGAGAATCGCAATCTTTTTCACCAAGATTTCCAAACGGGCTTTAAGGGTTCCACACTTGAAAGCATACTTCGATGTCAGGTCTGAGTAGTATTTATCCATGACATTATTATAGGGCATAGATTCTACATTGTCAAAACATTTAGTGGAAAATAATCAGGCTAATATTTTTACCCTTGACCCTTGCAATATAGTGTAATATGTCCTATACTTAGTCTGTTAGAGAGGAAAAGACAATGACTGTTGAAACCATCGCAAAGATTCTCACCGCCAAGCAGGGTGGTTCGTTCTATTCTGTGAAAGTGAACCGCGCAGGCAAGGTTCGCAAGGGTGTTTCTGATAACATCACCAAAGTGTCTGTGTTCCAAGGTATCTTAGCAGATTATGCTAACCGCAAGCCTGTTCGTGAATCTGTAGAGAATGGCGAACGCAATGCGCCTATCATGCCAACATGGGCAGAATCGGTAGAGGTTGAAGGTTTGCGCTTTTGGCGTAATGTCAAAACCGGACAACATTACTTGCCTGTATGTGTTACCGGGAATCCTTCCAAAGCACAATGGTTCCGCAACGGTGAAGCGGTAGAACTGGAAACCGTGAAGGATGCCCTGCTTGCATCCGAATATGCGCCAAAGCCTACCAAGGAAGAAACCGAAGAAAAAGGGCAGGCACAGTTTGTAGCGGTTAGCGTGGAAAACATCGAATCCATCGCCTAGCTACCCCTACCATATCCCTTGACGAAAGTCAAGGGATATTTTATTTATTTTTTATTTGCCAAAAGCAAAATTTGGCGGTATTTACCGCCAAAAAATATGTTTGTCAAATATTATTTTTTCTTGACAATATGTCTATTCCACTATATACTACAGACATGAATACACAAGGTCTATCTGGCACTCTCTGCGTCACAAATTACAATGACATCTGGATTCAAGTGAATGTCATTGAGTTTGCCTTCAATGGAACTGAAAAAGAGCTGTGGAAAGCGGCTTGTGTAAAGTTTCAAGAGCTTTATGCT
>Ga0129333_10000238_pt1 | contig 40779 bp, 40 predicted proteins | sample CPB6_08_DNA_FD_94474 | JGI IMG/M metagenome (GOLD analysis project Ga0129333, IMG submission 94474) | Freshwater to marine salinity gradient microbial communities from Chesapeake Bay, USA - CPBay_Sum_0.6_0.8_DNA | ecosystem: Environmental > Aquatic > Marine > Coastal | place: USA: Chesapeake... | reverse complement strand
TCATATCAGTGACTGCAGTAGTGATCCACGGTCCAATATTTTGATTGAACGCCGACGCCCCGCGGAACATACCTTGCATAAACACTGCACTGGACACATCCCAAGAACCAATATCTTGATTGAAAGCTGTGGCTGCTCTAAACATTTCAGATATGTCAGTAGCTGAACTAATATCCCAACCTGAAATATCTTGATTAAATGCTGTTGCACCAAAGAACATACCAGACATAAAGATAATAGAACTTGTATCCCACGTAGATATATCTTGGTTAAATGATATTGCGCCATCAAACATATGAGATGTATCTGTAACTGCACTCATATTCCAAGCGCCTATAGGCTGATTAAATGCAGCAGCATTTCTAAACATGTATTTTGTATCGCTAACTGAGCTGAGATCCCAAAGACTGATATTATTATTAAAATTTAAGGCATTATCAAACATATAGGCTAACGAACTTACATTTGACAAATTTGGTATATCAGTAAAGGTTGCATTTAAATTTGTACAACCTCTAAACGCACCTTCTAGACTTGTATAATCAGCACCGCCCCAAGCTAAAATGTCTAACAACTTATTTCTATCACCGGTGTTATTAAATGCAATACCAACTACAGCACTGTTTACCCAAGCTACTTTAATAGTTTTTACGCCGCCACTAGAATAAGTGTGGGTTTTAAATTGCGCGGAAGAATTTACGTTGGCGTTTTCTATAGATCCGTCACCCCAATATATGGTATAATTTCCCAGCACCGGAAGTTTGAACTGATTGCTTGCAGTTTCTGTTCCTGTGCCGTCAATCGTTGTGTCAACTTGAATTTGAAACGGTGCACCAACGATGGCACTAGTGACGGCCATTGTTCCTATTCTAATAGGAATCATTGTATCAAATCACCTATTAATACCCACGAGTCAGTTGTTCTTTTAACTAAAGTACAAGCTGCCCACTGTCCGCCCAATGATGCTCCTAATCTACTATTAACTGTAGTTGTGCCTGGATCAACAGCCCATATGTATACAGTTCCAGTTCCTGACTGCATTACAATTAATTGCGTTCCGGTTCCAAATGCTACAGAACTATTTGTGGGAATATAAACAGTGGCGGTTGTTGTGGTGGAAACTTCAACTACTTTTCCTGCATCTGTAAGAGTAAGAGTGTAGTTACCTGTTTGATAGATTGTAGTTAATGCTGCACTACCGCTTATTCCGGTTGGTCCTGTGGGACCAGTTGGTCCTGTTGGACCTGTTGGACCTTGAGGCCCTGTAGGACCTGTTGGACCAGTTGGACCAGTCGGGCCAGTTGGCCCTGTAGGACCAGTTGGCCCTGTAGGACCAGTTGGTCCTTGCGGACCTGTATCTCCAGTTGGACCAGTTGGCCCAGTTGGGCCAGTTGGCCCTGTAGGACCTGTTGGTCCTTGCGGACCAGTATCTCCAGTTGGGCCAGTTGGCCCAGTTGGTCCTAAATCACCTGTTGGCCCTGTGGCGCCAGTAGGACCAGTATCTCCAGTTGGGCCAGTTGGCCCTGTAGGACCTGTTGGTCCTTGCGGACCAGTATCTCCAGTTGGGCCAGTTGGCCCAGTTGGTCCTAAATCACCTGTTGGCCCTGTGGGACCTGTTGGCCCTGTGGGACCTGTAGACCCGGTTGGACCCTGGTCGCCTGTTGGACCAGTCGGACCAGTTGGTCCTAAATCACCTGTAGGACCAGTTGGACCTGGAACGGTTGAATCAGCTCCAGTTGGCCCTGTTGGGCCGGTTGGGCCGGTTGGTCCTAAATCACCTGTTGGACCAGTTGGCCCTGTTGGACCAGTTGGCCCTTGAGGTCCCGTAGGACCTGTTGGCCCTGTAGGACCAGTTGGTCCTTGCGGACCTGTATCTCCAGTTGAACCAGTTGGTCCAGTTGGTCCTGAATCGCCAGTTGGGCCGGTTGGGCCAGCGTCACCATTCGTACCGGTTGGACCTGTTGGGCCAGCGTCACCATTCGTACCGGTTGGACCTGTAGGACCAGTTGGACCAGCGTCACCATTCGTACCGGTTGGACCTGTTGGGCCAGCGTCACCATTCGTACCGGTTGGACCTGTAGGACCAGTTGGACCTTGCGGACCGGTATCTCCAGTTGGACCTGTTGGTCCCGCATTACCATTTGCACCAGTTGGGCCAGTAGGACCAGTTGATCCTAAATCGCCAGTTGGGCCAGTTGGGCCGGTTGGACCAGTAGCACCAGTGGTACCTGTTGGGCCTGTTGGACCAGTTGCGCCGGTTGGACCTGTAGGACCAGTCGGACCTTGCGGACCAGTATCTCCAGTTGGACCTGTTGGTCCTAAATTACCTGTTGGGCCGGTCGGGCCTAAACCTATAGCAGAACCATTTACAACAAGACTTCCATTGGTATAAGTTATTGTTGCTGTGCCTAAATACAATGTTAACCATGAACTAGTGCTACTACCTAGATTATAGGTGGAGCTTGTAACAGGTACAATATTTTGATTTACTGCGCCTAAATTTACAGCATTTGTTCCAGTCCAAGCTGTATTTTGTGCAGTACCGTCAGCAAACACGATGCTTACAACACTGCTGGACGAGATGTTTACAGCAGTGTTAATTTGCCTAAAATTTGAGTTAACCTTGTTAAATGCGGTTCTAATACTGTCGCCGTTGCCGCTGTTTGCATCTGTTCCTGTGTTTACATACTGGATAGTCATGTCTGGTTTCCGTGTTGCTGCATTATTTAGTTGCTTTTAACCATATTTTATGTTATAGTGCAAGCCTTACTTTGAAAATGTAAATATTTTTATGGCAACATTGGTTTTAAACACAGACGCACAACCATTATCCTATCTTCCTCTGAGCACGATCAGCTGGCAGGATGCAATTACTAGCTTAGTGCTAGACAAAGTAATGGTGCTAGAATGGTACGAAGATTGGGTGGTAAGAAGTGCAAATTGGGAAACTCGTGTTCCTGCTGTGGTAATGCAAAAGCATTATCAAAAGAAAAAGAAATCTCTGCGGTTTAGCAAGTACAACGTTTTTCTAAGAGATGAATACACCTGTCAATATTGCGGCACAGTTGTAACTAGAAAAACAGCTACATTAGATCATGTGCTGCCCATTAGTCATGGTGGCAAAAATATTTGGGAGAACTGCGTATGCGCTTGCTCTCGCTGTAATCTTGCTAAGGGCAATGATAAATCTATTGCTCCAAAAAAGAAGCCTGTAAAGCCTACGATTTATCAATTAATTCAAAGTCGTAAAAACATGAATTTTGAAATCCAACATCCTAGTTGGTTAGTGTACTTAAAGTAAGTTTACCTTTAATATTTAACGTTCTCTAAATACGATGCGGCCCTTTGTTAGATCATAAGGGCTCATTTCAATCCTAACTCTATCGCCTTCTAAAATCTGTATTTTATTCTTGCGCATTTTACCCGAAATATGTCCAAGAATTAAAGGACCTTGGTCCAATCTAACTCTAAACATAGCATTAGGTAATACTTCTTCTATAATTCCATCTGCTGGTATTTGATCTTCTTTACTCACGTATTATAATTCTCCTCTAAATTTTCTCGTCTGCTTTGAACCCACGAAATCTAAGAAACCTAGGAAAGCGCAGACTATAAGTGCCATCCTGGTTTTGTGTAACAGCATCTGCACGAACTTCAACAACCTGTCCGCCAAGACTCTCGCGACTACTCCAAAAGTCATCTCTATCACTGTCGCTAAATCCAGAACCTACATTGACTGTAATTTGCTTTCCGTCATCCTCGCCTTCACAAACCAGCGCACCCAGTTTGCCCACGTTGCGGCCTGTGCCTTCCTCAACCGCTGTAACAGAAAGACTGACTTCTATGAAAGGTTTCATTTTTAGCCAACTGTGGCTACGTTTGCATTCGTATCTAGCAGTGACATCTTTGATCATAATTCCCTCAAATCCTGCTTCGATACTTTCCTTGTTATACTGTTTAAATTCCATCTCACCCACATAGCTGTCTAGGTCAACTTCTTTCTGAGGAATAATATCGATATTACCCACAGCATCAAAAATGCTCTTCATACCTCGCAGTTGATTGCTGCGTAGTTTCTGACCTAATTCGCTCTTGCCGTTTTGAAAGTCTTTTAGAGAAAGAATATCGAATAGCATAAGACGAGCATCTTCAGCCTGTACATTTTCTTTGCGATGCACCTGCTTCATAAGTGCTTGGAAACTGCTGCTGACCATTTCGCCGTCAAGGATAATACTTTGCGGGAAAAGATCAATGTTGCGTTCAATTGCTTCGGTAATATGTGTAAAATTCTCTAACACTTTTCCATTACGGCTGTACATAGTAGCGGTGCGGTTACTTTTGTCAACAAATGTTAGTACACGCACACCGTCTAGTTTAGGCTCCAGCAACTTCTTGCCAGTGATCTTGCTTTCGTGATTAGCACCATCGTGTGCCAACATACATTCAAATACAGGTACAGGTTTAATGTTAGTGCCTTTGACGCACTTGTTTACAGTCTTTTCGCTAACGCCGCAGCGTAGGTCTTTGATAAGAATCAAGCGATACCAATCATTCCACTGTGCCTTAGTGCTGGCACCTAGTGCCAACTCGATAGCATCCCTTGCATCGTGGCCAGTAAGCTCTCGCTTGGCAAGACTGGTTGCTAGTTGTTTGAACGCAGCCCATGGCAGACCCTGTCCATCGGGTCCGCTAAATGACGGAACCTTCTTCACTCCAAAAGTCACCATGGGGTCTAGAGCAAGACGGCAACCTTCAAAGAACTCTTCGTTACCTGCTTCTGCTTCTCGTTTGATAATGGCTTCTTTGGTCAAACGGCTATTGTCCGCTGCCAATTCCTGAATGATGTGATACATTATAGAACCCTATAACTATTGAACATGTGTGTAGTATACGGGTCTTTTACCAAAATGTCAAGAGGGGTTTTACCATTTATACTGCGAAACTGCTACCGCAACCGCAGGTACTTTTGGCATTTGGATTACTAATTACAAAACTTTCGCTAAAAAAACTCTTTTTAAAATCTACTGTAGCACCTTCGAGATATTGCATACTTACGGAGTCTACAATGACTTTGAATGGCCCTGCATCAAATTCCCAATCACTTTCATCTTTGTTTTCTTCAATAGCAAACCCGTAATTAAACCCGCTGCATCCACCACCTTCTATATAGGCTCGCAGAAAAACAGGCTGTTTGCCTTCTTCCGATAAAATTTTTGCAATTTTAGTTTTAGCGTTTTCTGTGATTTCTATCATTTGCCACTGTAATCTTTTACAGGTCCGCCGTGACGCTCACTCTTGGCTTTCTGTCCTTTTAGCTTCCTTCCACTGCCCTTAACGCCCTGTGTGCCAGTTCCGTCTGTGTGATCTGTGTCATGTGCTTTGAGTCCCAGCCCTACGCATTGCGAGCGGCGTACGGCGCTGAGACTCTTAGCAGCACACTGACTTGCAGTGGGATTCTTAATTTTCTTTTCTAGCATGAACTCTATAGCTCGCATAGTGTTATTTAGTATTACTTAAAGAACACCAATGCCATCATAACACTCTGCGCAATAAATCCCAAACCAATAATAACAATACTTACAACATTCTTTTCAAGGATGCTCTTAACATAAAATAATGCCAAAGCACCCCAAAGAATCAACACCATATCTACGGGTGGTGTAAAGTCCGTAAGTCCGGCCATTAGGCCAAACAAACTGGGTACTGTTACAAGATGCAGAGCGATAAGAGCAGCCCAACCGATACCATCAATAGATACCTGCTTGATGCTGTTTTTAAACTCTTTCCACAGTCCTTTAAAAAACTGTTTAGCCGTATTGAGTACATTCTTGTCTACAACTTTAGTTTCCATAAATCACCCTTCGTAAAAAATATGATTACCAATTTTAGTGATACGCTTCAAACGCCAATTAGGATTTACATAATCCGCATGGTAATAGAGAGCTTTCTCTATAGATTCTAAGCGGAATCCTTCGAGGAATACCATTTTAGCCACCCGATAACTTTCATCATAGGCTTCCTCATTGACCGGACGATTGCGATGTCTTGCATCGCAGTACCAGCTAAATTGGCAGACTATTTTATCGGTGAAAGGATTCTTTCCTTTCTGGTAAACTACAGCGCAGATTTCCTTAGGGAATTCTCCGCTTTCTACTCGGTTAAGAGTGACCTGGGCTATCGCAACCTTTCCTTCAAAAGGCTCGTGACCCGCTTCCCTGTAAACATTTAATGCCAAGCAGTTGAGATTCTTTTCAACTTCTTCTGCTGACATGTAGTCAGGATTGGTTTCTTTATTTCTCAAATCGTTCATTCTCGCCGTAGTAACACCATAAGCAATAACGCTCATAAGAAACACAGCAATACCTAACGACAGAGTCCTCATTACCTTCTCCATTTTATACCTCCTCGGCGGTTATCCGCTGTAAGTTTTAAAAAGTTGTGTAATACTTAGTTCAACAATAAGGTGGTTATACTAGCACTTTAAATGGAACAATGCAAGACTTATTTTTAAATGCTTGATTTTACAGGAAATTTTGTTTATTTCCGTCCAATTATCATGTATCTTGTAAACTTCCATTCCGGATAGACAAAGTCTTTTGATCCTCGATAGAGAATTTTTGAAAGTGGATAGCAATCTACAAACTGCTTTAAATTTGCACTATGTATCACATGATCATCGTGGGGCATGTTGTTGCCCTGTAATGCTACCATAATGCCTTTGGGGATGTTGTTAAACCAATTCATGTTATTAAAATGTTCGGTGCTGGTATTAATGATTAGATCGGGAGTGTCAGATTCAAAAGTTAAATTATTGCAGTTATTTGTAAAAGCTTTGAAACGCCAATTGTCTATAACCCAATTTTCGTTTATCATATCAGCAACACTTTCACAGTCTTTATCAAGGTCAAATGATTTTATATTTTTAATTTTAATGTGATTTCTAGTTAGCAATAAAAATCCAGTCACGCCATACCAACCGCCATAGATCCATACAGTATCAATGCTGTTAAAAAGTTTTTCTAACTCTTCGCAGAGCCACAGTTTACTACCTATCTGGCCGCTGCTAAAAGCATCTTTATGAACTCGATGAAACTGTGAAGATTTATTCTTCATTATATCTGCCGTAATTAATCTTACTCCAGATTCTTTCAAAGACATAAAAAACAAAAAATCCGGTTATGTTCATGTAGATGGCATTTAATAAGTTAGAATCAGTTAAACTAAGAGAAAGTATAGCCCAAGAATTAATTACCGCTAGCATTCTCCAGCTTATGGCCTTATAAGTGGTACGTATTTTAGTTTCTATTATGGTCATACGTAATAAAGTTCCGGATATTCAACCAGTAGATGAACACCGCCGTTTTTATAAGCTTGTTCATAAGCAGGAAATATATCATTTGTTAATTTTAAGTCCCAAAAGGTAATATTAGGACACATGTTTTTATATTCGGTAAAATAATTGCCTTTGTGTTGATGCCCCGGATCTAAGGGCTTGTCTGAACCTTTTCCTAATCTAATTAGTATGTTGGCTTTTTTGCCGGTCATAAGTTCGTACTTGTCTATGTGATTAATTAGTTGATTAGATGCTAGGATTATAAAGTCCCATCTAGGATAAAAAGTTATAACAGTTTGGCCGTGCATTGCTAGGCCCAGGCTAAAACCCATTTGTGTTTCCTCCATTACTGGTAGTTCTATCATTTTGGTTTTAGACACATTACCTAAGGTAGTGCTCATAGGGTTTCCTGCATAAACAATTTGTTGTCCTACAAAAATTGTATTTTCTTGCTCTCCAAGAAATGTCATTGCTGCTGTAAGAGCATCTTTATATGGGCTTAGTTGTGGAGCGTTCATTTTATCCTCTGCGTTCAATTGCTTTAATTACGTTTTCAGCCATTATTCTATGACAGATTGGACTAGGATGATGATCTTTGGGTGTGATTTCAAAATGTTCCTCGTCCCATTTAATGGTGCATTCTGGATTGTAATTTTTAGAATGCATAAAACTAGGGCTCATTAAATCTGTGATACTACGATAATTCTTTCCTTTGTAATCAAATGTTACAAAACGTTCTTTTAACCAAGGATCTTTATCTATAAAAGGCAACCATTCATCAGGCCATGTAAAAATAAATGTTTTAATATTTTTAGATTCACATTCTTGTAAAAACTCTTTAACATAATCAATGCCTTTTTGCTGATACTCGTGTATCCAAGTACCTAAACTCTTTCCCTGCATATCAAGCCATGCAAAGAAATGATCTCTATATTGATCTTGATTGACACAGTGAAAAGGAATTTCAAATTTATTATTATTGATTTCTATTAAAAAATTATCTCTTTGAAACTGTGTTAATTGAAATACTAAATGAGAAACATCACTGTAGTCAATGGGCGGTATGCTACATCCATCTCTCCATGCCCCTTGTTGACGATTAGTAAAACAATCTTTCCACCAATTTACTGCTCCTTGATTAGACCCGCCATTTTTTTCATGCACAAATTCAAAGGAATTAAAATGATTAGCAACCAATCTAGGATATCTTATAGATTCCTTAAACTTTTTATGTGACGGTAACACAAAGCTTTCATTGTAATGATCGGGAGGTGGTTCTTTTAACGTAGGCAAATGTGAGTAATAGTATAATCCCTGACCCCAGGTAAAGCTGCAACCAGCAAACACCATCCCTCTAGTTGGCACTGTGTCATCTTTAGATTTCATAATTTAAAATACTCCATTATTTCGTTAGCTAAGTTTATCATAGGCTTTAGAGCAGGATGTTTTCCGTTATAGAATTTATCCTTATCTTTTGTTAGAGAAATAATTTGTTCTTTTATCGCTAATTCTCTTTCAATGATGCTGTCAGAAATACCAAGAAAATCCCATAATGAACCCTTGCCCTGTTCTAGATATTCAAAAGCCTGGCTTTCTGGTACCGGCGCACCAATTATTTTTTCTCTAAAATTGTCAATTCTATAGTCAGCCCAATCTAATAAATGTTTTTTATTAGGTCTTAGCGGAGCATGGCCTCCTATAATAACCCATTTGGTTGTTGGCGACAAATTTTTAATTCTTTTCGCATTGGTATACATTCTCTCAGCTATTTCATCTACAACAAAGTCGTAGTGTTTTTTTGCAAATGCTGTTCTATCTTCTGGAATTACATCCCTAATTAATTCTGTATGAAACCATATTACTAAATCAATTTGAAAATTAGTTTCTTTTACAGCATTTAAGAAAACATCTGCTTGTTCAAATGAAAACGTGTTTGAATGACCACCGAATGCTTTATTGAAAGTAGCATGTCCGTGTTTGAGAAAATGAAATTCAAACCAGTTTGCCACTGAAGAATCCTTACCAAAGTTATGACAGGGTGTAATGCCCCAAGTGTCTCCTAGAATTAATATATTAGCCATTTCTTTTCTCAATTGCTGCAATTACGTTATTAGCTATGATTTTTTGTGCAGCAAGACTTGGGTGTTGGTCTTTTGGAGGATCTTCAAAAAAATCAGTATCTTGTTCTATAGTCAATTTTTCAGTAGATAATAAATCTTCCATGCAGTCATATTGCTTTTGGTTATGATTAAATGTTATTAATCTCTCTGTAAACCAACTATCTGCTTTCAACCTAGTAACAAACTCTTTAGGCCAACTTACAACATATGTTTTAATGCCGTTTGATTCTAGATAAGTTAAAAAGTTTTTAATTGCGATTAAATCTCTATACATAATTTCGTTGTGGAAAGTTCCTACATTATTTTTATATCGATCATGATTCTTTGAAAACCATGTATTAAACAATTCAAACGATTCATCAAAGTTTTGCCAGCATTTTTGTACAGGTACATGTAGAGGCATCCCGTCCTGACCTTCTATTACAATACTGCTTCTCCACCACTGTGTTAGTTGAAATACAAAATGACCAACATCTTTTAAATTTATAGGTCTAGTTTTATCCGCAAATCTATCATTGTCAAATGCTTTTACTGATGTTGCTTTGTTGTGCGCAACGAAAGATTTTTTCCAAAATTCTAAAATTTGATCGTTAGCACCACCATTTTCTGGATGGGTAAGTGCAACTGTGTTAAAATGATCTGCTACAAGGTTACACCATCTCCACTTTTCTCTAAACAAATGATGCACAATATTAAGGCAACTAGGGTCGTAACCATAATGCATGTTTATAGCACAAGAATCTAAAGCAGAATAATACCAAAGTCCCTGACCCCAGGTAAAACTACAACCAGCAAATGCAATTGCTTGAATTTTAGATTTTTCTTGTCGATACATTGAAGTGCCAATAAATATTCAAAGTATTTAAGTGTAAATTTTAATTGCCTATGATAAAACCGGTAGCTATTACTGTTAGTACAAATTTCAGCGATGTTTTGCCTTATAGTTTGGCAAATAATATAGATTTTTTTAAACATTGGTACATCATCACCGATGAGCGTGATAGTGAAACTATCAGAGTTATAGAACAATTTAACGACAGCAGAATAACATTGTTGTTCCATAACTTCCGTGGTATCATTATTAATCAATACGGATCACCTGTGCGTTCTGCATTTGACAAAGGCGGCGCAATTAAACTAGCACAAACTCAAGCCTACGTAGAATATCCGGATAGCTGGTATTTGATTTTAGATACTGATATTTTAGTCCGATCTTGGAGAGACTTCTGTATTCAAAATCTGTCACACCGCTGTATCTATGGGCCTGCGGTAAGAAATGATTATAGATCTCTAAGTGATTATAAAAAAGGCATAATTCAATACGACAGATCATTATATAAAGAGGAATGCGCAATAATTGGTTGTTTCCAATTATATCACGAAAAGCGATATTATGAAAGCAGTGAAAAAAGTGACCTTTGTGATAATAATTTTACCAATCTATGGTTGAAAGAAGAACAAAAAATTATTCACATTACAGTAGATCATTTAGGCTATTGGGCTCCTGAAGTGCCTAATACTCACAGAGGAAGAGTGTTAGGCAACGGATTTAGAATTGACGAGTAATTGATAATCAAAAAATAGTTTTTCTGTCCATGTTGTGAGAGTTTCTGGGCCTGGATGATAGTTGCCTCTTAAACCGTAATCTCTAGCGGCGTCCATTACATGACCCCAATGTTTTATGTTTGGCCATGTGGTATGTGGAATATAGGTTACTGAGCCGTTAAACTGGTTTAGTTGCCTCGTTTGTTTTTCCTCGCACCAATGAAGATAAGGGTAATATTCCATTATTGGACAATCCCATAAATTTCTAACGCTTAGGCTGATAAATTCTAAAAATTCAGTTACCTGTGTTTCGTTAGTAATCCAATATTTGGCCATTTCACTGTGCTGGCAATTCCAGCTGCCCCAATTACTTACCGATCCGTCTCCTTTAAATTCGCTTAATCTGTGTACACCCGGCCAGAGGTAAATTACTGCATAGGGCCTAATTCCTTGCGCATATAGAAGATTGCTATTACAGAATTGAAATAAATCGTCTGTGGCACCTTGTCCTAAATTGATTACCGGTCGATTAATTAATTTAGATAGCTTAGACGCCATCGTATCACTGTCATCAACTCCGGGAGCAAAAACATAACTGCAGCCAAACATTAGCACACTGTTTGACCAATCTATATTATCAAATTCCTCGCATCTGTAACCCTGCGAATTAATGGTATAATGAACTTTTTTATTTCTCCAAACCCAATCTGCAGACTGTATTTTACAGTTGTGTTCAAAAAGTTCTTTTGTGTCAGTGCCGTAAAAGTTTGGCGGTTCACATTTTAATCCGTGCCAGTGGCTTTTAAGCAGTTCAATCATGCCTTTTTGTTTTCGCTCCAGCTTATTTCCCAATCTTTAAAATCAGCAGCTAGGCAGTCAACTTTATAATCCAATCGTCCGCCAACTATTTCCTGTATTTTGTTCTTAGCTGTGTTTCTAATGCCATTCAATCCATGAGTTAGTGCTAGATTACCTTCTTTCATTCCGCGTCTGTAGGCAGATTCGTTATGCCAAATGTGTAAATTCATTTGACTAACAACTACGATTGCTCTAATAGTTTCGGCAGTTAATTCGGCATCTGTCTGATCTAAAATAACCTGTATGTCATGAACAATATCGGCAATTTCCTTACTATATTCTGCTTTATGTTCAGGGATAAAAACTTCCTTTAACTGTACAATGCTCAGTCGGTCTATTAAATCACCTAATGTATGTTGATATCTTCTTTCGGTCATAAATTTGTAAAATTCCTATTGTTATGCGCTATCACCATAGGATAGGCATGAACAAGTTCTTTGATTCCGTAGTCTAAGTCATAAATTGGGTAGAATCCTCTACTTTCTATTTTTTCGTTAGATACGATATAATTTCTTTTATCAAAATCTTCTTTGAACTCGTCTTGTTTAATTACCAAATTTGGAAGATATTGTTTAATTTTTTGGGCAAGTTCTAATTTAGTTAGATTTGCGCTGCTTAATCCTACGTTAAACACTTCATTATTGCAAGTGGCATAATTTAACATCATAAAATCAAACGCCCTTGCTACGTCTAAAACGTGTATATAATTTCGTTTAAAATGCCCTTCAAACAGTACAAGATAACCATCAACTAGGGATTTATAAACAAAATCATTCACTAGTAAATCTTGACGCATTCGAGGGCTAACACCAAACACAGTCGCTAATCTTAAAACTATTCCATTGCCTTTGTCTAATACATATTTTTCAGCATCACATTTTGTCTGTGCGTATAAGCTCAATGGATTGAACGGGCTTTTTTCAGTTATGATAGATTCGCTAGACCCGTATTGGCTGTTAGTGTTTGGGATGACTAATTTTTGATCTTTAGATAATGTATCTACAATAGTTACTACCTGTTTGTAATTTACATCTATAGCCAATTGTGGGTTTTCTTTACAGGCAGGCATGCCTACAATTGCTGCTAGAGGGATGATTGCATCGTGTTCTTTTACTAGTTCTCTTAACTTGCCTTCGTCTCTTACATCTCCCTTTACAAATCTTAGTCCTTTTTTAAATAAATGTAGGAGTGAAGTTTGTTTGTAGGAAAGATTATCGTATACTGTAACAGAGTAATTTTTTTCAAGAAGATATTCAGCTAGAGTAGATCCAATATATCCTGCTCCGCCTGTTATTAAAACTTTCATTTAAATTCCGTCCTGTGATTTAAATACCAATCGTAGGCCTTTTTTAAGCCTACATCTAAGGATGTAGATGCAGTCCAACCTAGATTTTCTCTAATTTTATGTGAATTAATTTTTCTTACAGGTATCATACTTGGCTTTCCCTTGACATATTCAACGGGATTTGTATTACCTGCAATATCTTTCATAAGATCTAAAACTTCGTTAACAGAATAAACTTGATTTGATCCTACATTATAAACATCATAGGTTTCTTGCTTTTCCATAACGACTTGAACCGCTTCTACAAAATCTTCAATGTATAATAAGTCTCGTAATTCTTGTCCGTCTCCCCATACCGGAATAGGATTTAAATTATCTGCTACCTTTCTTATTGTTGCAGGAGTAACATGACATTTTGCAAAATCATATTTGTCATGTGGTCCATATAAGTTGGCGGGGCGAATTACCACAGTAGTCATAGGATTAGGCAAATATTTGGCATACAATTCGCATTGTACTTCAGCATAACGTTTCATCCAACCCACTGGAAAATAAACGGGGTAAGGGTCATCAAAGAGAAAATCTGTTTCAGCTACAGGTATATCTCCTTTTGGAGGATAAACTGTGTTAGAACTAATAAAGATATATTTTTTAACTTTGTTCCTATAGGCAGAGTCTATTAAAAAATTGTTCATAGCCACATTAGGAGTTACATGGGCTAACGGATCTTGGACTGTATCTACGGCATTGCTGGTACTAGCGGCTGCATGGATAACAACATCTACGTCTTTTGTAATTTCTAAACATGAGTCGTATTCCGTAAGATTGCCTTTTACATATTCAACGGTGCTATGTTTTTCTCTAACATCTCGACTGTGCAAATGAACTCTTAAATTAGTATATCCGTCTGCCACTAGTTTATTGGTAAGATTTTGACCTACTAAACCAGATCCGCCTGTAATTAATATTTTTGCTGATTTCATAAATTTCCTATTTTTTCTTTTTATCCTTGTTCCATAAAAACGAAATAAAACACACTCTTTTCCAATCCTTAGATAATCTATTTACAGCATGCCAAGGATTGTGACCAGTAAAATCTAGCAATGCTACATTTCCTCTTATAGGTAATACTTCAGTTATGGGAATTTTACCCAATTCGCCCTCATCATCACTGGATATCTGTAACTGACCGCCAAAACTTGTTTGATAACTTTCCAAAGGAGAAAGATAAATGAGGATTGCACAAAGTCGGCCTTCGTTTTCACCGTCTCTATGAAAGTCTATAAAATCTCCCTTTCCGTAGATAGTTAAGGCTGATTGAAATTCTAAATTATTAAAATTTTCATTAATCTCAGGATAGATAGGTTTAATAATTTTTTTTATGAGTTGATGGAAATATCTTACATACTCTACATCTTCTCCCTGCTTAAGTTCAAACCACTGCTGTGTAACTATTAATCCCTGCTGTTCTGCTTGTTTTTTCTTAAGATTTACATCTACGTAGGGCAATATGATGGGCCATTCAGGATCATTATGCTTGCCTTTTATGGCAAATATATAATGCCAACGATCGTCAACATTTATCGAACAGGTTTTATCTGCCACAGCATGAAACTCTACTTTTTCCTCATCAGACAGCAGATTTTCTAATTGTAAAACAGTAAATCCTTTTTGTAGGTATTCTTCAATCATTTTACTTGTTGACGAATTATCTGCGCTAGACCTTCTCTCAATGACGTAGTAGGAATAATTCCGTAATGTTTTTGTTTAACTGAACTGAGACAACGCAGTAAATCGCCGTTAGGCTTTGAACTATCCCATACGATGTTTTTTTGTCTACCAGTAATCTCAGAGTAGAGATCAACAATAGTTTCTACGGTTTCCTTAATGGTAACAGCCTCGCCACAGCCAAAGTTTATAATATCGTTGACTTCTTTTTCTACAACATTTACAACCGCATCCGCAACATCATCTCCAAACACAAAATCTCTCTTAGCAGAACCGTCACCCCAACAGGTAATATAACTTTCATCGGTGTTAAACACTTTCCAAACATTTGCACCAATTACTGTAGAATCGGGTGAAAAATTATCCTTAACTCCATATATGTTAGCCGGTCTAATTATTGTCCAATTTTTCCATCCATATTGAACCGCTAGAGATTCTATAGCAAGTTCTCCCATCCTTTTTGACCATCCGGGATACCAATCATTTTTACTTGGCATGGTTGTCCAAACGTTTTCTTCTGTCATCACGTCTGCAGGTTCATATACTCCAACAGACGATGTGTAGACAAACCATTCAACGCCTGCGTCAAATGCAGATTTTATCATATTTGTGTTAAACATAGTCATGGGAAACAGATAATCAGCAGGATTATTTTTTGCTCTTGCTGGACTGCCTTTGATTCCTGCTAAGTGTAGACAAATGTGAACTTTTTCTAAAAATAAATTTTGACAGTTACCTAGGTGCGTAAGATCAGTTTCAACTAATTCTAAATTGTTATAGGTAGTTTGCAAAGATCTAAGATCATTGCTTATTTTTATGTCCGCAGCAATAACTTTTGCAGCACTTTTCTCAAGACATTTCAAAACAGTAGGATAACCAACAAGTCCGCTAGCTCCTGTAATTACGATATTTTTACCAGATATTTCCATATCAATACTTATTAAACAAATCTTCAAGCGGATTAAAATCTTTCAATGTAAGAAAGTGAGCTTGATTATATAATAATATGTCAGTCATAGAATAGTACCAGTCGTGCAATTCTTGTTTGCTCATGGTCATAAATCTCGTCCATTCATTTTCAAGCATTTGAAACCGTTTTCTGGGGTCTTTTTCTAGGTCGTAACTCTCGTCAATATGTCGAGGGAAAGTTTGGAATCCCAATCTTCTTATTTCTTCTAAACCCTTATAATTTCCAAAATATAAAAACGGCTGGAGATTTAGGATAGGTCTAAATGTCTTTTCTGATAAAAAAGGTGTGTGGTTTGCCTGAAAAGATGTTTCCGAAGTTATATGCAAGTAGGCATCTAGATAAAATTCTTTTTTATTATTTTCATTAGTTTGAAAACTTTCCTTAGCCCAAGGTTCTAAAATTTGTGTATCAATTTCTAAAGGAATCATTTTTTCAATATTATAGACAATGCCTGCTAGATCTTCTGCTGATTTGTCTAAAAGTTCACTAAGATAATCTACTAATCTGTGACGCTCTGGTGTTAACGATAAAAAACTAAACAATCCGTCCTCAAATAAATTATATTTTAAAACTAAATGAGCTATGCCTAGTCTATGCGGTCTATTAATAGATCTATTCCAACTCATAAACTTTTTAGAACGTAATACTGTGTGGTCTAAATCCTCTGCTTTCACATAATCACAAAAATAACCTAAAGAGCTGTTTGCAATAGGATATCTATTTGCTATCTCTGCTTGTTGCTGCAAAGAAGCGTGGGAAGTTTGCTGAATAATACCTTTATAGTCACTAGCAGTATTTCCCCAAAGGCAAATAACATTTTCTTTAGAAATACCAAGACTGACAAATTTTTTTTCTAAAAATTTTAATGTATCAACACTGTAAGTTGGTTCAGTAAGACTACCGATAAGTATTTTAATCTTACCTAATCTGAGATAGTTTAAAACTTGAGAAGATAGTGTATCTTCAAATTTATAAATCAAATCTTCTTCATTGACTTTAAAATCAAAATTGGTGTAAAAATAATCTATATTAGATTTTTCTATTTCGTACGGTAGAAAGTAAACACAGGAATCATCGAGATCTATTTGAGATACATCTACAAAATTTACTTCTCCGTAATGCTTCTTAAAGTATTGATATAGACTCATATGTCTAAAGACGGTCCCAGAAAAAGGAGCTTGAAAGTCTTGGTCAAATAGATGAATTCTATCATAGGTGTTTTTTGGTTTTTCTATTTCTTTAGTATTTCCTATTGCCTGCATCCGCTCTATTAATTTGGGATGTAGTCCGTTGGCAACCGGGTATTTTCCAAAGGATAAATTTAACCAATCTGTGTATACGAATTTGAATTTAGAAGATTGCATAAAGGGTTGTAATTTCTGTAAGAATAAAGTAAGTGTTGATTATGTATTAGTATGTCTTCAATTGACATAAACCAACTATGTATTTCATCTAATCCTAAACGATTCAGCTTTATTAATTCTTTTTCAATAAAACTAAATCTTTTAGGATTATCTAATATGTTATCATATGTCTCGTCTATGAATGGAGAAAATGTTTTAAATCCTAATTCCTTAAGTTTTTTTAATGAACCAGGATTTCCCATCACGATAAATGGTTGTAAATTTAATATTGGTCGCCAGATCTTTTCGCTGAAAAAAGGAGTTTCTGCTTCTTCAAATTGTGTCTCAGTAACAATATGAATATACGAATTTTCATAAAGAGGGCGAAGAAAATTAGTAACGGTGAAAAATCTAGGCAATTCTTCTGTAGATAGATGGTGTGTATCTAATTGATACGGAACTATGTTTTTAATACGATCTGCATTTGTTGTTGGTAGATTTAATGTTGATAATAAATCACTGTAATTTTCGCTTGGACAATATAAAAAACTAAAATATCCCTGTTCTAGCATGTTGTTGCTTAATGCTACGTGAGCTAGCCCTGTTCTATGAGGTCTATGCAAAAATCTGTTAAAACTTAGAAACTTTTTTTCTCGCTTTACATTCTTTATTTCTCTAACGTAATCACTCACATAACCTAGCGCAGTTTGATAAGGATATTTTTCCATCTCATTGGCAGTTTGATACAGTGATATAATAGAATCAAAGATTTTTAAGTTTTTATATTGTTTTTTAATACAGTTGCCTTGTAATAAGTAAATTTCGTTTATACCAATTTTTAGAAAAAAATCGTTTATTTTATCCAATACTGATATGTTTTCTGAAGGATCTACCATGTTGACCAATATAATTTTACAATGACCCTTTCTTAGTAAATCTAAAAGAGTGTTACTTAACGTGCTTAGAAAACAATATTCTTCCGTAGAATTCAAAATATATTGTATAGTATTACATTCTATTTCAAGAGGGTATAAAAATTCATCGTCACCATTTATTTCGCTTTCTGTTACAAATTTAATATTATTTTTTTTGCAATGATAGTAAAAATTAGAATTCCTAAAATAAAAATTTGAGTTTGAATTATTATAAAAAAAGTGTTCGTCAATTGCAGCTATTCTATCAAAATCGCCATAAGGATTAAGATTATTCCTTTTCACCAATTCTTGACAACTTAAAAAAAACTTTTCTGTACTACCGTTTGGAAAGGGAAAAGTTCCCTTTTCAGTTTGTAACCATCTAGAATACACGATCTTAATATTATTCATAGCAAAAAGATTTCATGTCTTCAACTGCTTCGCTGAAAGGATTATCGTCTTTAAAAGATTTTAGAATGTTAAAATTATGAAGTAATATATCTTCAAAACTATAATAAAGATCATGAACTTGTTGCGTGGACATTTCTGCCAATTTTAGTATTTCTTTTTTTATTAATCGCATTCGTATTGAAGGGTCGCTCACATTATCGTAACTTTCGTCAATAAACGGGTGGAATGTTTTAAAACCTAATTCGTGCAATTTTTTTAATGAATATGCATTTCCCAGCATGATAAACGGTTGTAGATTAGTTATTGGTCTAAAAGTTTTTTCACTGAAAAAAGGTTCGTTAATATCGTTAACATCAAAAATTGTTTCTGATGTTATATGAATATAAGAGTTTGAAAACCATTCTTTCTTATTATTATTTGTAGGGAAACTTCCTCTTTCTGCTTCATTTAAATGTTGAGTATCTAATTCTATAGGCAGTGATTTGAGTAAATTTAAACAGTCTTCAACTTCAATTGTTGTTCCTTCAAATTTTTCTAAACTTTTTTTCACATGATCAAAATTTTCGTTATTGTTTAAGAAACTAAAAATTCCTTGATCTATAAAATTATATTTTTGAGCTAAAAAGGCCAGATAATATTTGTGTGACCTTAAAGATCGATTAAAACTAGAAAACTTTTTAGGTCTTAAAACATGCCTTAAATTATCTAAATCTTCTTTTCTAAAAATATCCGATTGGTAACCTAAAGACGTTATTCTGGGAAATCCTTCAATATCTGCTGCTTGTTGTTGTAGGGTAAGTCTACCAAATGTAAATTTAGTTTTACTATTAGGAAAATAATTTTTGTGCGTTAGGTATCTATTTCCAAAAATAAAAATTAAATTGGATTCGCTTATACCTGCAGATCTTAATAAATTTTCAAATTTAATTATAGAGCCTGGACCTGTGCAGGGATCTTGAATATTACAGACAGCAATTTTAATTTTACCCTTGCGCATAAGTTCTAAAGTTTTTGGCTCAATAGTATCTATAAAGTTATAATTTTCAGTTTGAGAGTCTATAGTTAACGAGTATTTTTTGCTCAATGCATCAGTGGTCATAGCGATAATTTCCACAGGATACACGTAAACAACATCTTCGTTGTCTATTACATCATCTGTGCTAATTATGAGATTTTCTGAGTAAAATTTTTGAAAGTATGTATAAAGATTACTTAATTGAAAATTTCCTCTCCAGCTTGGATTTTGTTTTTCAATTTCTGAAATACAATGATTTACATCAAAATTACTATCTCGACCGGCACAATTTTTAATATGATCTACTAAAATTTTAGGAAGACCATTGCTTAATCTTATAACTTTATTGTTATGGAAAAAATTATTAGAATAAACTAATTTTAGAATACTACCCATTTTCCTGATCCATAGTGAGGGTATTTTGATTTATAACTATAATGTATTACATCGTTAGGAATAGGTCTTTTTTTATTCCATGTTGCTTCTGTAGGAGTGTATGTTGAAATTCCGTTATCTTCAACTACAAAATATAAGGGCAGATCAAAGTTTCTTGCATATTTGTGTACTTCGTAAAATATTCCAGTTTCAAAACACATGTCTCCAACAAAACACCAAACTTTCTCATCACTTTCTTTATTTTTTATTCCTTGTGCAACTCCCAACGCAATAGGCAAAGTAGCCGTAACAATAGCAGAGGAATAAAATTTTTCATCGGTATTGCAGATCGTAATACTTCTTCCGGCTAAAATTTCTTCTTCTAACCACGATAAATTTATACCTTTTAGCATGGCATGATAATGGCTTCTCCATGTAGAGAATACCCAATCAGAAGTTTTAATTCTTTTAAAAATTTCTATTAAGGGCAATTCGTTTCCATTTGATAGATGAACTGGTCCGCGTATTTTTGCATTTTCCCAATGAGAAACAATTAGGTTTTCAAAATTTATAAGATCTTGTTCTTTATAAACAATATCTCGAACAATAGGATATTTGTCAAGATTATAAATCATCTGTCGCGTCTCTGTAAAATTGGTGAAATAGTTGGCCATTCGATAGAAAATCTATCGTCATTCCATTTAATAGTGCCCTGCTTGTTTTCGTCAACATAGTCACCTTGATAGAATAGACTATAATGAAATATGCAATCAGTTAATGCGTAATGACCGTTAGCAAACCCAGGAGGTATTAATACTTGATCTCTGGTACGTTCTGTGATAATATAAGATTCCCATTTTCCAAATGTAACACTGTTTTTACGCACGTCTAGAACTACTAAGTATATGTCTCCAACTAAGGCTTGAACTAATTTCCAGGTCTTATCATCGTAATGTAGACCTCTTAGAACACCTCTGTAGGACTTGCTGAATCTATTGTGAAAGTTGCAATCTTGTGGTACAGTTCTAACTACTGGATGTTGTGTTGAATGATAGGTTGTAAAAATTTCTCCTCTGTATTCTCTATACACAGATGGAGTATATATTGAAACTTCATTACCAAAAGTTTTCAAATAGGAAATATCAAAATTATCCCACAAATAATCTTTGTAATTCATTATTTTAACCTTTCAAAAAGATATTTAAAAAAATCTTTATTCATATCGTTGTCAACATGAAAATTTAGTAAATGATTACGATTATGAATTAAAATTTCTTCCATTTGCCAATACCAATGATGTAATTCCTCGTGCGTCATTGCGCATAATCTCTGCACTTCTTTAACAATCATAGAGGATCTTAATTTTAAATCAGGTTCACTGTCATAATCTTCATTGATCCAGGGGCTAAAAGTCTTAAATCCAATTTTCTGTAAAAGTGCCAATGATCCGGGTGCAGCGAAGAAAATAAATGGTTGAAAGTTAATTATAGGTTTATAAACTTTTTCAGTAACCGACTGAAAGTCGTTTGTCACTATACTTTCTGTGCATAAATTAAAGTAAGAATTTTTGAATGCATCTGGATGTATATCCCAACCTGTTACATTTCCTGAATTAGCAGCTGGCTCGCTTTCTAAAGATTTTGGTAATAAAAGTCTAAGTTCGTCTACTGTTTTTGATTCTATTTTAAAATTATATTCATTTTCTATTTGTTTCACTGGAAACATTGTAGGCATTTCTAAAAAAGACCAATCTGCTTCACGCAGTAAATTTTGTTGAAATAATTCGCATAGCAACGCTAATCTATGCCCGCGAGCTCTTCTTGTTTGGAAAATAAATTTATGTTTTCTTAATTTATTTTTCAAACTTACAAAAGTAAGATCATCTATATATCTTCCTAAATTAAGTTTATAATGGGAAGAAATTGCTGTTGTGACAAACGGCAGCGTTTTCATTTCTAACCATCTATCCTCCTCAGCAAACCAAGATTTATATATATCTTCCGCATTAAAGCTGTTGAAAACAAAAATCACACTGTTTTTTGGAAGACCACCGATCTCAATTGCTTCGTGTAACTTTTCTAAAGATTTTTTACTAATGGTGTTTTCTTGCAAGTAATCTAAAATTATCAAAGCTCTGCCTTTTCTAACATCTGTAAGTGCCTCTTTAGACATATGCTTCCAGAAAAATTCTCCGTTTAACTTGCTTCCGTTATCATAAAATCCTGTAAACTGTTCAAAATGCGGAGTCACTTGAATGGGATAGACATACTTGGAGAAATTTCTTTTGCCAAAATGTAAAGAATCTTCAAAATAATCAAAATAAGATTTAAAACACGGATTACTGAAATTAGTTCCGCTGTTACTTGTGGCCCAAGAGCCTAGAGAATTATCAAAAATGAAAGTCATCGCTGTATCATTTTTTAATGTGTCCTGTCCATCAAAAAGATTTTTAGCTCTCAACTTATTTGAATGCAGAGAATGATAATAATTGATTACAGCCAATTCTGGTTTAAGCGCGTTGGGTAACACTATATTAGCCATTACATAATCATATAAAAAAGGTATTTTGCTCATCATTTTTTCTCATTCTTTGTATTCTTTACTACAAATTCCTTGCAGCGTTTAGCTTCATTATAAAATTCTGTCATTTCAGGGAAGACTTCAAGAAAATTACTACCATGTCTTTTATCCGCATCGTTAACAAAATCATAGAATTTTGCTCTGTTGATAGTTTCACGTTCTTCAGTTTTATTATTTTTCTGATAATACAGTACATCTACTACAATTCTTTTAAATTTTTCAAACTCGTAAGGCTCAAATCCCTGATGGTAAGCCCAGCCAGTATATGTATGATCTGACATATATTCTACAGCAGGAATAAGATATTTTTCTATTAAATTTTTATCTGCATGTTGTATATCCAAACACTCGGGGAATCTTAGATAAGGTATATCAAAACCTAGATAAGAGTGATACTGAAAAGTTGGATTGTATCTTTTTTTATGTCCGCCAAAGTCAATGCCAAACTCGTCTTCCCATTTTGCTAGGGTAGAATCTGCATTGTATTTTCTACACATCGAAACATACCAAGCAAACAAATCCTTGATACTGGTTACACTAAAAATATTAAAGGTACACATTATAACTAATCTTACGGTGCCCAGTGCTGCAATTTCTTCATAGCGTTTTTTAAACAATTCAAAATCTAATCCAACTCGAGAATATTCTGCTCTCGCCCCCCACCCGTCAACACTTGTGAATAGAGTAAACTTTTTAATATATTTTCCCGAAGTTAGAACTTTGACCTTTGCTATAAAATTCTTCCAGATTTTCTCTGGTGCACAGAGATTAGTGTTAATACTAAACTCTAGCTCTTGATTAGGATTTTCTATAAACCAATCCATGCTTCTAAATGTTTCTTTGCTTAGAAGAGGCTCGCCACCGGTTATTCTATAGGTTTTTAGATTTTTATAGGCATCTGGAAACCATTTCCAGAAAGCATCAACATATGGGTTGAAATCTCTATTTTTATATACTAACTGATCTAAATTGGGTTGCCATCCCTGTACCCACTGTTCGTGTTTAGTACTTTCTAAAACTTTTACTGGACCTTGTTTTTTTAAACTTTCAGCCCACTTACTGCTAAACTCGGGGCCGCAATATAAACAGCTAAAGTTGCAAACATTGCTGAAATCTACTTCTAGATATGTGGGATAAAGATTATCTGTTTGCTGATTTTCCACTATAGAGTCATGCATTGGATAAGCCCATGATTCTAGACTCTTGTAGAATCTATCGCTCATACCGTTGCTATTTTCGATACGCCAGCAATAGTCGCACTCTGCAGGTTTTCCTCCCGTCAGCATTTCTTTTCTAGCCTGCTTTAACTCTGGAGTATTGAATAAAACTTTAACATCTCTTTTAATATCGTCTACAGAAATTTTGTGTGCTTTTGGATGATGGCAGGAATGGAGTAAACCAGTTCCAAGGTGAAGGGTTGATTGAGTAAATTTGGCCATGCACATACCTGGGCCAGTTTCATTCAGCAGAGATTTCATTTTCTGCAGATTTGGGTCGTTCTTGGTAAGAACCCGTTTATCTGATTGTTCCCAAGCTATTTCGTTTAATTTCTTCATTTTACTTTTTCACTTAGAAACTTTACACATTCTTCAGCATGTTTTTCATCTTGATGTATAAAAAAGAGATGATTTCTATTATGTTCTAATATATCTTTCATACTCCAATACCAGTTATGGATCTCAGTAGGGGACATAGAACACAATCTTTTAATTTCGTCAACAATCATATCCATTCTTTTTACATGAGATGTCTCATTATCATAATCTTCATTAATAAAAGGATGGAATGTTTTAAAACCTAAATCTCTTAATACTTTTAAAGCGCCCGGATATGCCATAAACAAAAATGGTTGATAATTAGCCAAAGGTTTAAAAACTTTTTCTGTAAGAGACTTATATACTCCATGGGTGTAGGTTTCTGTTGCAATGTAAAAATAAGAGTTTTTCATAGGCAGACTATGAGGATCATTCCATCCGTGAACTGTATTAAATGATCGATCAGTTTCATCTTGCAAAGATTGAGGCATACAGGCCGACAGTTGATTGGCAATATTTTCATCTGCAACACAGTTAAAATTATTCGCAATATGTAGGATGTGATGCGGAGACATTTCACGTTCTAAAGCAGACCAATCCCCTTTATCTAATATGCCAGCCTGTGCTATTTTATATAGTAAAGCTATTCTATGTTCTCTTGCTCTTCTAATGGGAAACATAAAATAATTTCTTCTATAAATGTTTTGACTGTTTGCCCAGTCAGCGTCTGAGACCCTAGATTCGGGATGATACATGTAGTAATAAGATATATTACTCAAAAGAAAGGGCAAGTTACGAACTTCCATTCTTCTTTCATTTGGTGGGAACCAGTTTTCATATACTTCCTGAGCATTAAAACTATTGACTGCTAATACTACCTGAGAAGGTGGGATTCCGCTTCTTTTTAGACAATCATGAAAATCTAAGTATTGATGATGTTCTATAAAATTTTCGTTAGACCAATCAATGAATATAGTTGCGTTCTTATTTTTTACGTCCTGTAGGGCTTCTTCAGAAATATGCTTCCAAAAATACTCCCCGTTGAGTCTACTTCCGACGTCGTCTGTTCCAGTAAATTTTTCAAAATGCAATGTAATTTTTATCGGATAAATGTACTTACTCTTTTTTTGTTTTCCAAAGTATACAGCATCTTCTTCAATGTTGACTAGATATTGAAAGCAGGGCATACGTAGATAAGAACCGTTGTTCCATAAAGTGCTAGGCATATGTCCTAACTTATGGCCAAACATCAGTCTCCACGGACTATTTTCATCATCAAATCTTTCGTCAAAGTAACTCTGTTGCTTTAATCTGTTAGAAAACATCGTGTGCAGATAATTTACCACCCCCATCTCTGGTGGCATTGCATTGGGAAGAATTACATTGGCAAATATGTAATCATAGAAAAATGGTAAAGTATACTTCATAGTGATTTGTCTAGTAAATTTATCCTTTTTTTGTTTCGAGCTTTAAATTTTGCTGGAATAATTCTTCAGCATATAATCTATGCGGAATATCATCATGATGCCAATATTTGGCTTTTTTATTTTCATAACCTAAATTTCTATACTTCCAGTAAAAACCTTCTTTAGAATTTAAATCTAAATAATTGTCCTTATCTATTAAATTTAGATAAAAATTTAAATTTGTGTTTTCACTAAACATATGCATAGTATTGCACATCAAATAGGGCACATGCTGGTTTTGTAAAAAATACTGCATCTGTAAAACTAAATTAGCGGAGTAAATTTCAAGATAGATTTGATTTTCAGCTATAAAGTTTTGATATTGAGGTATAAGTTGTTTTTCCCATTCTGCCCCACCCTTCCATCCTTGATTAATTCTAATATAATATCTACTGGTAAATGAAGCCCAATCTGCATGAGGATACATAGTATCGAATGAAGTAAGATGCTGTTCATCAACAGGGATCTCCATCCTAGAGCTTTCAGTCCACGCTAGCAACACAAACACATCTGTTTGCTTGGAATTGTATTCTGATTGGAACCAATCTAAAACACTGCGGGATATAGTTGCGTTTGTTGCACCGTGACAAGATATGTTAACTGGTTCCCTATCCATTTTTTTTGCCAGTATTGAACCAAAAGAATTTTTACGATTAAACTCGCTATCTTCTGTACCGTCTATTTCAGATCCTGCAGCATGACTGCACCCTGCGATTAGTAAAAGTTTACGCATTAGAAATTTTCCTCTTGATTTTATCTAGAGATATTTCTTGAAACATCTGATCTTTTTCTGGTATAGACTCCAACCTCATCTGGTCTGATACTACCGTTTCGTACTGCTTATAGGAACCCCAATCTCCTTGTGCAACATAATGATGTGCAAAGGACCAATCTGTTATTTTATTAAGGTTATTCTCTTCTTGAAGTATGGCCCAAAACTCCATGTCATTTCTGCCCTTTTCTATTGACCAAGATGGCTTGGCGAGCTTTCTTGCTCTCAAAGCTGTGTTGCTATAGATTCTGCTGAAGTCCTGTGCATAGAAAGGAGTCCTCCAGGGTTCTTTTTCGTCGTTGATTAATTTTACTTGAGTGAATTTAATATCAAAGTCTGCAGACCATTTTCCATCATCGTTAATTTCAAACTTGTAAACTGCGTCAAGCATTCCAGGACCGTACTGATTTCCAAATTCTCGCATATCTATATCTGGATTGAATTTAACTTCTGCAGTATATCCTCCTCTAGTTTTCCATAGCATTCGAAAGAAAGGCCACATTTCATTCACTAAGGTTTTAGCGTAGGGGTTATAATCAACTTTTATAATATCATAATCAAATTTTTCGTATTCAACTTCTCTAATAGTTTTTGGATTGTTTAATTTAATTACATAATGTTCTTTTGCTAGATTAAACCTTATAGGATATCCAACTGCAAAGTCAGTCGTTCCCTTTAAAAAATCTAAAAACATATGGAAGGTCTTTACGCGAGACATCACATGAGTACCACCTAAAGAAAAATCTTTTGTAATCCAGTGGCCCTGATATTTTTGATGGCTAAGATTAAATTTCTCAGGATTTTGCCCTACTATAGTCTCTGGGCCAAGACCAAATCCTATGCCTGCACCAATGTTGTTAATATTATTATTGCGCATTCTCCATATAAAGGTCATAGTATCAGCAAAGTCTTGAATAGTTTCTGTAGGAAATCCTACAATCCAATTAGTTGCAGCCCATATGCCTACTTTCTTACAGTCGATGAAATTTTGTTCCATTTCTTTAACTGTTACACCTTTATCCATGTCGTCAAGAACGTGTTGGCTTCCGCTTTCGCAACCAAAGTTGAACATAATGCAACCGCCGTCTGCTAGATCTCTAAGATAATCTAAATCCATACGACCGTCGCAGCGGGCATAACCTGTCCATCTAACTTTAAGATTCTTTGCTTTACAGGCCAAAGCAAATGCTCTTAGTTCTTTAAGGTTTCCGTTAATCAAACTATCAATAAACCAAATTATATCAGTGCCTTTATTATAATATAACCATTCAACTTCTGTAATAAGGTCCACTGCCTGCCTCTGACGGTATTTCCAAAAATGTGTTTCTTCACAAAAAGTACATTTTGCTGTACAACCTCTACTAATTTCGCTGTTAACACCGTTAGGCACTTGATAAAGGCTAAAGTCAATGCTTTCATAATCCGGCATAGGAAGGCCATTTATGTTAATTCTTTGATTTTCAGGTTGAGCAATATACTGCATCTGTTCGTGAGTTACACCCTGCTCAATCTCATCTAAAATTTTAAGTATTGCTTCTTCACCCTCACCGTTGACTACATAGTCATAGGCAGGATCTATTCTAAACCAACTTTTTTGCGCATTGCTGCCGCCCACTATAATTTTTATGTGGGGAGCTCTCTTTTTAATTTGCTCACAGAGCCAGATAGTAGGACGTTCGCTGGTATTGTACACACTGAAACCAATTACGTCTGGGTTCATTGACAGCATTTCATCTAAACATTGTTCTAACAATGGCTGCAGCACAGGGTGGATATCTTTCCAATAAGTATCTCCAGTCCAATGCCAAAATGCACTAGGATCCCAAAGCCTGAAAGGAATTAGATTTTCTCGGCTCCATTTCTGTACATATTCGTTATGCGCACGAATATTGATATCCATAATATGAGTTTCATATCCTGCTGTCTTTGCAACACCGCTTAGTCTTGCAAGATTAAAAGGAGGAAACATGGGTGCCCATTCAGGACAGAGGACTAGAATTAATTTTGTTTTTCTAGTTTTGTAGTTGATGTAAACAGGCGTGAGATTTTTTTGTTGAGTAGGTTTAGCATAGGGCTCAATCGCCTTCATCATAGCTTGATGTCTTAAATCAGCTACATCTATTGAAGGTTGCTCTTTTTTTTCTGGTGTTTGAGCAAGTGATTGAAGATTAAAATCCATTACGCTGCCTGTGGTTTCTTAGGTATAATGATATCGGTTCCGCAATGACAATGTTCTTTAGCGCAAATAACCTGCTTAGGACCTATGCCACTGATATCTGTAATAATGTGTCCAGCATGTCCTCCTTGACCGCAACTGGCTAAACTTACAAATCCGCTGGGATTAATAAAAACACAATCTCCAACATTACAGCTCCACCCAGTAAAGAAGTTTTGTCTATCTATTATAACATCGTTACTATTGCAAAAAGTTTGTGAACCGTCTTCAAACTTTGTATAACTTACACAGAGATTTTCTTTATATGGTTTATCTATTTTAAACTGCATATCGGTAGTATGCGTTTGCAAAAACTCATTCTTTGCAGGATCTTTATATTCCCATGGCTTTGCGTTTACAGTCATTTCATCAAATAAAGGAGTCCACTCGATAAAGTAGTTTGGCATAGACTTTTTCAATCTTTCCCCAAATTCTGCTACCTCCCAAAATCTTTCATCGTGCATGAGCATTTTACAGGATAGGTAATTTACTTTATCACAAAGATAGATAGCGTTTTTTTCATACTTGTCCTTATCTGCAAATTCAACATGGAAACTGGCTACAATATCGTCAAAGAGGTGGTAATGCTTTTTCCACCAAGCTAGGGGTCTGCTGAAATTTGTATTAACGGCAATTGTGCAATCTGGCATTTGATGCTTGAGCCATTCGCAGATTGGAATAAAATTACGCCAAGCGGTAGGTTCCCCTCCGCTAAAAAAGAACTTGAACCTCTTGTAACCAGCAGATCTGTATCTAGATATAATGATATCTAGGTTGTTTAGATAAAGTTCTAAATTACCGTTGTTGGTTTCTGTCCCAGACCAATTGCCAGGGTTACAATAGGAACATTTAAAGTTACAGAAGTTATTAACCTGCCATGTAACAGCAAGATATTTTTCTTCTGCAAAAATTTCAATTATTTTTTTACCCATTCGTAAACCTCTTTTAATTCTGGTATAACCTTTAATATATTTTCCTTACGTATTTTGTCTATACCATCGTTATATTGTTTGAATTCTTCAATGCCGCCTTTATTTTCGTTACCATGTTTTAGTGTGTAATGTATAGTTTTAAATCCGTTTTTAATATGTTCATTAAAGCTGTATTTCTGTACATATTCCCAATATTTGTCTCTAAGAGGCATTCTTATGTGATCAGGAAGTATCTGTATGTTAGCCCACCAAGGGTGTGATAATAAATTAAATCTGCAGCCTGAATCCCAACTAGGAGAATTAAGATCAATCACACCAATTTTAACCATTTCGTCAAAAAACTCAGGGAATGAAAACACATTCCAAATACTAATTGTTGGTGTAATTTTAAATTCTGCATGTGGCACTTCTTGTTTAAGGGTCTGAAAGTTTTGTAAAATTTTATTCCAGTCGCTGCCTTTACGCAGTATTTCTGCTTGATCTCCGCTAGCATCTAGACTAGCCCATATCTTGATGTTTGAAAACTTTTTCCACAGTTTAATCAAATCTTTTTTCTTATATTTTAATACACTGAAATTAGTGGTATAGGTGAGCTCAACTTGATCGGTAAGATTGTTTTCAATCCAATAGTCTAAACATTCATAGTGTTCTGGTGTAATAATAACTTCACCGCCTGCAAAATATACTTCAGTAACATCCTTAAGATATGGCTTTAATTTAGTCATAAACTTTTGATCTTCGTTGCTGCTGACAACAATGGTCTTCATACCAAAGTATTTGTCAAGTTTAGCGTAGCCGTCATCTTCTTTTACATATTCCTCTGCCCATTTACTGCTACAGCCAGGACCACAACTTCTGCATTTAAAATTACAGAGATTGCTAAATCGTATATCCATGTATTTCATCTTAAATTCATCGATGCTGCCATCTTCGTTCGTAGCAGCAATAATATTGAGATAGTCTAGGCCTCTGCGTTTGTTATGGCTTTGACGCATTGTCCATGTACCTAGTAATTCTAAATCATAGCAGCGTTTGCATTCATCGCTAGGTTGATCGTTCAGCATGTTTCTGCGTAATCTCTTGTAATCTTCTGAGTTCATCATATCTAAAATAGATTCTGATGCATCAAGCTTTGATACAGGTTTTTCGCTATCTGCAACGCAGCAAGGCATTACCTTACCGTTTGGCCAACTGTGAAAATGAATCCATGGTAATACACAAAAATGTTTGCTTTCGTTGACTAGTTTTTCTAAATCGTTCATATTACTCTAACATCATGGCCAGTTCTGGAAAAGTTTTTACAAAATCTTCGCCTCTAAACTTATCCAGTATTGCTATTTCCTTTTTAAAATTTTCCTTATGTTGTTCCCACGAGTCTACTGATTCTGTCCAGCTTAGTAGGTTTTTCACGTTTACTGTTTGTCTATTATCATATTTTAGACTGCGCATATAATCTATTAGTGCTTCGTTTCGTGTTCTGCCTAATATTTTAAGTTCTTTTGGCAGGATTTGAGAATTAAAATGTTCAGGGGAAGACAGCGGATAGGCGCTGTAGGAAGGACCGGGACTTGGATCATAAATTTTCTTATCGATTAAAAATCTATAAACTTCATCTAGAGTTACATAATTGAAGGCGCTGATTACTGTGTTAACTAAAAGATTAACATTGGGAGATTTCTTTAACTTTAGTAAATTTGTTTCAATCACACCCCAGTCTGTACCGTTGCGTATATATTCTGCTCTTTCTCCAATATGGTCGATACTTGCAGCCATTTCTACAGGCTTTTCAAACTTACTCCAAATTTTTAGTAAGTCTTTGTTTTTAAACTTTAGACTGCTGATATTAGAATTATATACCAGCATGATATCTGTTCTGCCCTGTTTGATCATTTCTTCAAGTAAAAGATAATGTTCTTCTGTAATTAAAGGTTCGCCACCTGCAAAATATGCATATTCCATATGAGGTATATGAGCTAACACTGAATCTAATAATTCTTTGTTATTATTTTTACCATGTATTTTAGCTCCAGGAACTCCTCTTTTGATATCTTCTTTTTCCCATTGTGTGCTAAAGTGGCTGTTGCAGGTTCTACATTTGAAATTACAGATATTACTGAATCTAATATCAAAATATCTCATCTTAAAATTTTGCACCGAGCCATCTGCGGATGTATTGTTTAACACTTCATTAATATGTCTACCATATCTGTAGCTAAACTGTTGCCTAAATGAGTGTATCCCCTGATCTTCATGCGAAAAGCAAGCCTGGCAATTTGCGTTTCTAACACCATTTAACATGTCTAACCTTAGCTGTTTCATTGGTTGGTTGTTTATTAAGGTTTCAACCGGCTGAGTAGTGGTGTAACCAACTTTGGTTTTTGCTATACAACAAGGAAATGCTTCTCCAACGGGTGTAGTATAAAGATGTAGCCAAGGAGCCATGCAGAAAGTTTTACTTTCGTTTAATAAATGGGCGGTGTTGATATTCATCGCAGAATATATTGTGTTAGCAAACACAGAAGAATTTTCTATATCATTTGTCATTTAATTTTCTACACTTATTATAAAAATCCTGCATCTCAGGAAATGTTTCTAAGAAATTGGTATCTCGTCTTTGATCTAACGCCGAAAACCAATTGTAAAAATCTTTCATACCTTCGTTGATACGTTCCTTGCCGTAATCGGTAGTTTCCATATAATCCACAACTCTTCTAAATTTTTCGTATTCAATTTGATTAAATTTACAAGGATCGTTATCGTCTAGATTGTCTGCAATAAATTTTAAACTTTTACGCATATGTTTCATATACATTTTCTTTGGAAGAATGTTTATATCATATTGCAGTGGTTCTTTTAGATAAGGTATATCTATTCTTACCATTTGCGGTTGATCTGTAATATTATAAGAATTATATTTGGCACGCCACTCTAGGATCTTTTCTAGTAGTTGATGAAATGTAGTTACAGACAATATATTAAAAGTAATCATGAAACTAACAGGTTGCCCAGTTCTTGTTAGATATTCATGCATGTTGCGTTCCCACAGAGCAAGATCTAATCCAGTTCTAATATATTCTGCTCTAGGACCCCACGTATCAATACTGGTAAACAGTTTAAATCTTTTAATATGTTTATTTTCTGTGAGGTAATTGATATGTTCAATCATTTTGTCAACAAAAGCAGGCTTGGTTCCTAGATTGCTATTGATGTTGAGTTCTAAGTTGGGTAGAGGATTTTCTCGAAGATTTTCCAACAACTTCCATGTGCTAGTATGCATCAATGGCTCACCCCCAGTGATTCGCAATATGCTTAGAGTCTTACTCACTCTAGGCCACCACTGCCACCAAGCTTCTACATAGGGATTGATTTCTTCTTTTTCGTAAAGTTTGAAGTAATCTATGTCACAGCGATGATTATTGACAGTGGTAACAGGACCATGCTGCTTGATTTCTTGATAGAATCTACTGCTGGCTTTAGGATGACAATAACCGCACTTAAAATTGCATTCGTTACCAAAACTTATTTCAATATACTCGGGATTTACATTTTGGTTCCAAAGTCCCTTAGTAGCGGTGGCGAATCGTGCATCGGTATATATACTGGCGGTTTTAATATGTCTGTCACTGATATAACTGTCGCCCATGTTTTCAATATTCCAACAATATTGACAGCCTTTAGTCTGGACACCTTCTAGCATGTCCTTGCGTTCCAGTTTCTTAATACTGGTGTTATGCAAAGCACTGGGATTTCTTTTTATTTCTTCTAAATTGATTTTGTGAGGTGCGGGATGGTAACAACTGTGAGTTTCTCCAGTCTGTAGGTATAAGGTGGTATGATACCATTTCGCAAGGCAAAAGGTATTGCTCACTTCGTTGATAATAGGAATTATTTTTTTAATTCTATCGTGCGGATTATCGCTCACTTTTTAATTCCGTATCTTTTATTAAACTCTTGTCTTAGCCAATCCATGTCATTGATTTTTAATAGATCCTCATGGGTAGAGTGCGCTTGAAAGTATTGGTCGGCGTGTATAGCACCGTCCGTAGCATACTGTGAAAAAGGCGGTTTCTTTTTCTTTTTCCAGTTTGCAGTCTTCCATTTGGCTAATCTCTTTACATGTTCACTATTTTTTGGTTCCTTTACAGCATTATATTTTAACTTCACGCACTCTCTAAAAGCAGATTTCCATGTGGAAAATTCGTCAGTGTTAAATGCAGTTATATTACTTATTTTCTGCATGAAGCAGAGCTTTGATATTAAGCCAGTGGTCATATCAAGAGTACTCCAAGTTTTTAACTTTAAAAATTCTTTCTTACAGAACAGTTTCACGCCGCCATATCCATAACAAAGTCCATTTACCGGGTTTCGTGATCTCCAAACATAGGTACAATCTCTATCAAATACTCCAGGTTGGTAGTTGAATTTCCAATTGTCTACTAGATAAGCATCACCGTCAACGACATAAAACATATCAGTTTCTGATTGTTCTGCGGCAGCATAATGCGCTTGGAAAATGCCCTTAACCCCATTTATTCTCTTTGCCCAAGGCGCCTTATCTAAAACTCTTTTCCAATTGGTTTCTGCATTAGGTTCATTGTAACTAATAAAAAACACATCCAAACAATCGGGCATTATGGGCGTTACCACACCCATTTCTTTAGTGCCCCTAGGAGTATTTGTAGCTGTAAGTTTAGCTACCCATACCTTCTCCCCTGACGTGAAATTTTCATTGAGGTACCAAACATGCTCATAGAATCTATCATGATAGGGTATTTGGTATTCTATTTTGATTTTTGGAATGTTCTTGAGGTCTTTATTATACACTAGAATTTGCTGAGGCGTAACCTCACCTGACTGCTTAGTTCCGGTGGGTTTTTTTACATACTTTCCTTTTACAGCCCAAATGTCGTAGAAACCGCTGTAATTATTATCCAACATCCAAACTTGTTGATAGCTAAAATCGTGATATTGTGTGCTGGGTTCAGGTAAAGGTAAATCAAATCCCTGTACATCTTTATTAATTTCGTAGTGCATGATAGGACTTACACTATCTACAATTTTGGTTTCCGTCGCATTTTGCACGGCAGAAATTTTAACTGCCCAAATTTCTTCAGGAGCAGTTTCACAATGTTTTTCGTGCAACATCCAAATATGTTCATATGCCAAATCGTGATAAGGTATTACATAGTCTAGATTATAATCCATTGGCGGCAAATCGGGGTTATATTCTACCTTTATAGTTGGGGTTACTTCTGCAACGATCTTGCTGCCGCAGGGGTTATCAGTCAAACAAACTTTTACCGCCCAAATTGGTTCAGGTGCGTTTTCGCAATGTTTCTCATCCAGCATCCATACATGTTCGTAATCAAAATCATGATAGGGTATTGTGTAATCTATATCATAATCTAACTCTGGCAATTCTGGATTGCGTATAATTTGCGCTATAGGAGAAATCGGGTTGATAATTTTAGTGCCTTGCAATTTATTGGTATAGGATATTTTTACTGCCCAGATGTCGGTTGGAGCCGTTTCGCAGTGCTTCGCATCTAGCATCCAAACGTGCTCATAACCTAAGTCATGATAGGGAACTACATAATCTATGTCATACTCTAATTGAGGCAATTCTGGATTAAGTTCTAACTTAAACGACGGTGAAACCTCATCTATTACTTTGGTTCCTTTGAGCTGATCAACGTATCTAATTTTTAAGGCCCATATTGGTTCCAAAGCATTAACGCAATGCCTACTATGCAACATCCATACATGTTCGTATTCAAAATCGTAATAGGGCGTAACATATTCTACATCATACTGACAATTTGGTAATTCTGGATTTGTGATTATTTCGTACTCGGGTGTGACATAACCAACAATCTTAATTCCCTTAGGTCGAGTGCAAAAGTTTATCTGAAAAGCCCAAATTTCTTCGCTTAGATGTTGTGTATGATTTTTATCTAGCATCCATCTATGATTAAATTCTAAATCCCACCATGGTATTGTAAAGTCAATGTCATAAGATAACTTAGGTAAATTTGGATTATATTCAATTTCATATGCAGGAGACAGGTATCCCATGTCTTTGATACCTAGACAGTGTTCGCTGGTGTTTTTAACTTTAACAGCCCAAATCTTATCATCAGTAGGATTAAAATTAGGATCTAGATACCAAACTAATTCATAAAATGATTCATCTATGCTGGGTTTGTATTTCCTATAAGGATCTTCTTCAAAAGTAATGTCACCTAGGTCTGTGTTTCTTAACCATAGTAAATTAAACTTCACTAGGTTGAGTGGTAATTGTATATCGTGATAACCGTAGGTAGGTACCCAATTAGCAGTAAATCTTTTTGCTACCCATTGTCCATTATAATACCAAACTACACACCTTCTAGTTTTCGGTATTTTTTTTACAATTGACGAAAAATCTATAGCAACATTGGGATTGGTTACAATGAACTCTTTTGATTTGCTGCCTAACTTCTGCAAAGCTAGGTCATATTGAACAGGATCCCCCATCCAAGGTACATACTTAACTTTTTCTGGGTCTACAAAGTCAACAGAATTCATATATGCTAGTTATCTTAGCACAGAATAAAGAATTTATGATTCGGCAGGAGGTCTTAGTATATCTTCGCCGGGGTTAAATGGATCTCTATCTCCGGGATTTCTTTCACCACCGGATCCTCCTCCAGGAATAACGGGATAGGGAATTGAAGAAGGAATAGATGATAGAATAGTAATGACATTTCCATCTCTGTCAAACCCTCTAAAATATCTAGTTTGTGTTCCGTCGCCTGCAGGTTCAGAGTCTAAATTAGTATACCTTTCTAAAACGGTTGGCGGAAGGTAGTAATAGAACGAGGCTGGTAAACTTCTAAGAGTCTCTCTTATCGCGGTATATGTCCCAGAGTCAGGAACCTCACCAATTAAAGGAGATATAGCTGTGCCAAAAAATTCTACAGTAACATTTCCTGCTCCATCGTCGTCTACTTTGAATAATCCGCCATCAAAAAGGTGTCCCCAATGCCATTTATTGTTTACTTCGTAACTGTTTTTAACATATTGGTAGTAACTGTATATTGTTCTCGCTGTGCCGTCTGCTGGAATTCTAAAACGCATAGCTTCTTGCCAATAAGGATAAACATTGCTGTACCCTCTTACAGGGTATAATGTATTCCAAATTGCTACTCCTGAACTGTCAGTTATTTGAAATGCTGCCGCGGTTGGTCCGTTAACGTTGCCTTGATATTCTATAGACAGCACATACTTTCCGGCAGGCAATTCTATTTCCCCAGTGTAACTTTGATTCCAATTACTTCGAGCTCCGCCTGTAGTTAATTGATTAGGTAAGAAATAAACTTGGGAGTCGGCAGATACAATTCCGTATTGGTCGCAGGCAATAATTGCAAAACTAGAATCATCATCTGAAGAATATTCGTAATAGTAAGTGCCGGTAGTAGCTATTGTAAATCTATATTTGGCAGTGGTTCCAACATTATAATTAAGTGGATTGCCGCTGTTTTCTTTTGGCCATACACCAAAGTTTCTTAAGAACTGACTCCAGTCACGACTTTGATTAAAACCATAATACTGAGGTTGTCCCTGCCTAAAGTTTGGATCAACTTGTGTAGAGGTGCCTAACCACAAAGTGCTTGCGAATGCAACACCGCCTCCCGCATTAAGATTAACAGTGTCACCACCACCCCTGGCTTGATTGTTCATACCAACACCAATGGTTAGATAACGTTCCCCATCAATTAAATCATAGCTCATTCCAACTACAGAGTTGTATGCTGCCATGGGACTTAACCAGGTTCCTAGGTTCCTTGTAGTAATTGGATCAACTGGATTGCTCCATGCTAGATTCATATTGACGGTTTGGTTTGCAGATCCCGATGTATCAGTTCTTAACAAACTTATATCTAATACTGCTGTGGCAGCGAAGGAAGTGCTAGTGGTGCCTATTGGAGAGAATAAAACGGTTGGTCCAGTTCTATAACTAGAACCTTCAATTGGTGCTGCTGTGCTATTGTTAACAGATATACTCCAACCAGCTGATCCCGGTGGTGCACTGCTGGAACTAAATGCGGCTGAAAACTGAGCAGTGGCTTCTGCAGGACTAATATTTAACACAAAATCTTGACGATACACAGAAAGCCCTGTGCTGACTGCAGTTACCGATGAAGGTATAACCGTAAAGGAGAACGGGGTAGCTGTAATTGTTTGTGTGGTTGGCACAGTAATAATACCTGAATCGTTGTCAGATAAAATTGTAAAACTACTATTATACATTCCTCCAACCGTGCTGCCAGTGTAAGCAAGGGTAAAACTTTTTGTTTGTGAAGGATTGAGTGTGAACGACGTGCTGCCGCCTAAACCTGTAAAATTTGTAACCTGTGTAACTGCACTTGCGTTTGAAAATGTTATGGAGCTTATCGTCGCAGTACTGTTTCCGTTATTGGTAATATTAATAGTCTGTGCAGCACTGGTATTTCCCGTAGCCCAACTATAAGCTGATGGGGTAGTTACAGACAGTATCTTAGTCGGTACGGTGATTGGAGTGTATGTGTCTCCAAAGAAATTGACCAATGTAACTCTAGGTTGGGGAGCAGTAAATGCACCCACACTGTATTCATAGGTTGAACTGTTTGTTATAACTAGATTGGTATTGGTAAAACTGTTATCTAGAGTAACTGTGATACTGACACTGGTGTTGCTGATCTTTGTATAACTTATAGTGGCTGTAGTGGCCGTATTTGTGGTTGTCGGCCATTTCATAGTTTTTGTTCCACCAGCAAGAAAGTCACTGCGAGTATAGGTTGCTGTAGTCATTGCACTAGCATAAGTATCAACTAGGGATTTCCAAACGGCATTAGCACCAGTATATGATCCCAATGGATATGACAAAGCAAATGAAAGTCTGCCGCCAAGATTAAAGAAATATCTAGCGTCCGTGCTAGTATTCCAAGTAAGAGTAATTTCGTGTTCGATTGAAGTACCCCATGTTAATCTAGTGGGACTTGACTCTGTCCATGTACTACTGCTGACATAGGTACTACGCTGGCTTTCATTTTGTGGTCTATTATACCGTTGACTTTCTAAATTGTTGAGTGTCAGTATTAGTTCATTAGTAAACGCTCTACTAATCTTATCACCAGAATTAGGATAAGATATAACGGATGAAGCGATTGGTGTGATGCTTAGATGAGTGTCCAATAATTCTATATTATTTTTAAAATCTCGCCAATTTTGAGCCGTTATTAAGCCTGTAGAGGACGACACAGCCGCGCTACCTATACTTTGGTACCCGTATCCGTTATCACCTGTGCCTATAATATCTACTAAGAAATCTCTAATGGTGTTATAACCGGTAACACTGCCTGGAGCAGTTGCATAGACTGTTGTTGAAGTAGTTACGGGATTCAGAGACATTCATTTTTTACCTTTATTCCTTATTTATTCATAATTATTGACAGCGATTTATTGAAGCTGTAAATACTATAAAGCGAGCATATAATGAACAAATTCAAACACAGTGGCACATTTGGTGACCTTATCTACGCTCTGCCCATAGTCAAGCACTTTGGCGGCGGAGAATTCTACCTACACCTCAATCAAATTGATTGGATAGGCATGCACTATTACAGAAGCAAGCCTACTAGTTTTCATCAAGGCAGGCTCACAGAAGCCGACTTTGAATTCATGCGGGATTTTATGTTGGCGCAAAGCTATATCACAAAGTTTGATCGCATGAATAACACTGTAGAGATCACACACAACCTAGATAGATTCAGAAAACCTTTTGTGGGGCATCCGGGTAATTATGTAGATATCTATGCAGATTGTTTTGGAATCATTGATCAGCAGACCAAAGCCACTTTGCGAAACACTGCTTGGCTTACTGTTCCTGAACCTAAAAAATTTGAAGGTAAGAGCATTGTGGTTAACCGTACTGCCCGCTGGTTGCCTCTGCAGAATGGTGCAGAATGGACTAAATGGAAACTTGAAGGGCTAGATAAAAAGGCTGTGTTTGTAGGACTGCCTGTAGAATATCACGAATTTTGTTTCAGCACAGGTTGGGAGATTGATTATTATCCAACCACTACAATGTTGGATCTTGCTGCCTGTATTGCAGGAGCTGATCTGTTTATAGGCAATCAAAGTGTTGCTCTAAGTTTGGCTATAGGGTTAGGAACCAAATTTCGTTGCGAAAGACGACAGGATTTACCATTAGAACGCAATGAATGCTGGTTCAAAGATCATCCCAGAGGAAATTATTTTTAATATGGAACATTTTTACCAAAATATTGAGGGTTGGTTTAGTTACGAATATATCTACAAGGATATTGTTGAACAAGCAGATGAAAATTCACTGTTTGTAGAAATTGGCTCCTTTAAAGGCCGATCCTCGGCTTTTATGGCTGTTGAGATTGCTAATAGCGGAAAACAAATTCAATTTGACTGCATAGATCCAATGACACTTTTGGGACATTACGCAGATTCAGCTGTAGAAAAACCAGAAGAGTTTGTTGGCTATTCTGCAGACCAATTTCATAAGAGAATGGAACCGGTTAAAGGATATTACAATCTAAAACAAATGACCAGTTTGGAAGCGGCAAGTCATTATGCCGATGGTTCGATAGATTTTTTGATGGTCGACGGCGATCATTCATTTGAAGGGGTAAAACAAGACCTATTACACTTTTTACCCAAAATGAGAGCGGGCGGTCTCATTGCTGGCGACGACGCATTCGTTCCAGAAATCGTACGAGCTGTTGAATCGGTAGCACGAGATTTAAATCCAGTTTTTAACGGTGTACATTTTTTTATAAGCATACCAGAATAAGTTGACAAAATGGTAAAACTAAGTTATACTATCAGCATTGTAGTAACGGAGATTTGATATGTATCGTTATCAACTTTGGGTTAGAATCAATAACTTACAGACTATTCATACCTATGTCTACGCAGATTATGATTATCAGGCCAAACAGATAGGTGAGGCCCAATACGGTTCCGGCAATGTACTAAATTATACGAGAGCGGATTAATGAAGATAGGGTTCACATTATTTGGCATGCTGATACTAGCGGCAGTATTGCTGAGCCCATTTCTTTTTGTTTGGGCATGGAATATTTTATTTGGTGTCCTACACTATATTCCCTATACTTTTAAAACTTGGCTTGCTGTACTTGTACTCTATGCCTTCTTTAACGGAAGGGTAACCTACGAAAAGAAATAATGCCCGAAAGAATTCTTGTAATGGGTTTACCTGGTGCAGGCAAAACCTTTCTAGCAAAAGAGTTAGAAAAAAATCTAAAGGAAGCGGGTAAGACAGTTGCCTGGTTCAATGCCGATCTTGTACGACAACAGTACAACGAT
>Ga0129333_10000237_pt1 | contig 40803 bp, 33 predicted proteins | sample CPB6_08_DNA_FD_94474 | JGI IMG/M metagenome (GOLD analysis project Ga0129333, IMG submission 94474) | Freshwater to marine salinity gradient microbial communities from Chesapeake Bay, USA - CPBay_Sum_0.6_0.8_DNA | ecosystem: Environmental > Aquatic > Marine > Coastal | place: USA: Chesapeake... | reverse complement strand
TATGTAGATCCTTCCTATGTAGATCCTTCCTATGTAGATCCTTCCTATGTAGATCCTTCCTATGCAGGTCCTACTAACGCATATTCTTACTACGCAGATCCTTCATATAATATGTATGAAGCAGGAATAGATTTAAGTGAAGGAAGAAGTTCTCCTTCTAGAATAAGTTCAGCTCCTGTTGCTAGAAGAAATTTGCCTTCTGCAGTTAGAAGAAATTCACCTCCTTCTGCTAGAAGAAGTTATTCTCCTCCTGCTGCTAGAAGAAGTTATTCTCCTCCTGCTGCTAGAAGAAATTCACCTCCTGCAGTTAGAAGAAATTCTCCTCCTGCTGCTAGAAGAAGTTAATCTCATCCTGCTGCTAAAATAAGAACTTTACCTAGAAGATGATGACCTTCGTGATAATATTATCTAATATTAATTTTTTACCTTTAAATTATTTTAGTTACTAGGATAATAAATATTATGAAGAACATAATATACAACTATCTCCATTACTTTCTAAACATCTTAATTTTTTTTTTGCAAATTCTGGGTCTATAGTAAATTGTTGTGTTTTTGCTTTAGGTTTCGTTCGTAAATAATAAGAACCCGTTTTAAGTCCCTTAGAATGACCATAAAAGTGCATGGATGATAGTTTTTGAAAATCAGGTTCTTCAATAAATATATTTAAACTTTGTGTTTGACAAATATATTTACCTCTATCAGCAGACATGTCAATAATAACTCTTTGTTTAATTTCCCATGATGTTTTATATAAGTCCTTCATACTTTGATTAATATTTGGTATATTTTGAATACTTCCTTCGTGTAATATAATAGTATCTCGCATTTCTTTATTCCATAATCCCATATCAATTAAATCTTTGATTAAATATTTATTAATAACAATAAATTCACCACTTAATGTTTTTCTTTGAAAAATATTATTTGTAATAGGTTCAAAACTTTCATTAAAACCCATTATTTGAGAAGTAGATGCAGTAGGCATAGGAGATAGTAATAAACTATTTCTTATTCCAAAATTTTGGATATCAATTCTTAATTTATCCCAATCATATCTGTTACTAGGTTTTTCATCCCATAAATCAAATTGAAATAGGCCTTGAGATATTGGACTGCCTTCAAAAGTACTATATGCACCACTATATTTACTATTAATATTTTTAATTTCATATTCATTTACATAATTATTAATATCTTCGTCACATTCTTTTGCTAATATTTTATTAATAATAAAATATCTTTTTTTTGATAATTCCATAGATGCTTCTACTGCGGCATGATATATAGTTTCAAAAATATCTTTGTTAATATCTGCAGCATCTTTAGATTCAAATGGTTTTTTGAGTATCATAAATACATCTGCTAGACCTTGAACTCCTATTCCAATAGGTCTATTTTTTAAATTAGATATACGTCCTTTTTCAATTGGATAAAAATTTTTATCAATTACTTTATTAAGATTTTTTGTAATTACTTTTACAACTTTATGTAGTTTTTCATAATTAAAAATACCATTTTCAATATATGTAGGAAGACAAATAGAAGCTAGATTACATACACCTGTTTCTTCCGGCGATGAATATATTAATACCTCTGCGCATAAATTACTAGATTTAATAGTTCCTAAATTTTTTTGATTACTTTTTTTATTAGCAGCATCTTTATATAAAATATAAGGAACTCCTTGTTCAATTTGAGCTTCTAAAATTTTAAACCATAAGTCTTGTGCATTAATTTGTTTATTATATTTCTTTTCATTTTCATAACTTTCATAAAGTTTATTAAATTCATCACCATACACATCACTTAATCCAGGGCATTTATCGGGACACATTAAAGACCATAATTTGTTATTTTTAACTCTTTCCATAAATAAATCAGAGACCCATAATGCCATAAATAAGTCTCTACATCTTTCTTCTTCACTTCCGTGATTTTTTTTTAATTCTAAAAATGCTTCTATATCACAATGCCATGTTTCGAGATAAACTGCAATACTACCTAATCTTTTACCTGCCTGATCAATATATCTTGCTGTATTATTAAAAACACGAAGCATTGGAACTATACCATTTGAAATGCCATTAGTGCCTCTTATATAACTTCCTCGTCCTCTAACTTGATGAATATGTATACCTATACCACCTGCATATTTTGAAATTAATGCCATTTCTTTTAAAGAATCATAAATTCCAGATACACTATCATCATTTACAGAACATAAAAAACAACTACTTAATTGCGGTAATCTAGTTCCTGCATTAAATAGTGTAGGTGTAGCATGAGTAAAATATTTTTTACTTAGTAAATCATATGTTTCTAATATTTCCTTGATATCATATCCATGTATTCCTATTGCTACACGCATCCACATATGTTGTGGTCTCTCTATAACTTTTTTATTTACTTTAATTAAATATGCTCTCTCTAATGTTTTAAATCCAAAATAATCAAATAGATAATCGCGTTGATAATCAATATAGGTATTTAATTTTTCTTTATTTTTAGAAACTATATCATATAATTCATCAGAAATAAGAGGTGAACTGATATTATGAATATCTTTATTATTATATAATATTTGAATAGTTTCTGAGAAGGAAGGGGATGTATTTTTATGATGATTTGAAATAATAATACGCGATGCTAACATATTATATTCTGGATTATCTAGAGACATACTACTACATAAATACGCTGCCAATTCATCTAATTCACATGTTTTAACTCCATCATAAATACGCGAACAAACTTTTTGAGCAAGTTCTGAAACATTTATATTTAAATCATCTGATAAATTTTTAAGACGTAAAAGGACCTTATCAAAACTAACATCCTCGAGGTCACCATTTCTTTTAATAACTTTCATAATTATATTATTAACTTAATTAATCTATATATATATTTTGAGTACATAATTTTATTTTTTAGAATTTTTATAAACTTTTTTAAAATTTTAAATTTTTATAAATTATGTACTCAAAAAATAATAGTAAAATACTAATAATAAAGATTATGAATATATAATCTTAAATAAAAAGTATCTATATTTACCCAGTTATTGATTAAAATCACTATATTATATTTTAGTAATTTTAAGAAAAAAATAATAATTTTATTTTTGTTCGTCATAATCTAATGTAATACCATTAGATGTTTGTTTATATCCTTTTATTTTAATAATTCCATTATGTTCTTGATAATGACAATTTTTACAAATAGATACAAGATTATGTTTAGAATTTTTATGATAAGAACCTATAAATCCATTTTCATCTGCTTTTTCTTGATAATTAATATGATGCGTTTCAGATGCCTTAGATTTTTTACATATTTCACATATATTTACTAATTTTTTTGTATTATAACGAGATGTTTTATTTTTTATTAAATCATTATCTAAATTTGTTACCTCTTTTCTATAATTTTCTGCTTTTTTAAGAAAATCTAAAGGCATATCTAGAGATTTGCAAACTTCTAATCCATATATATTTGAACCTTGTCCATCTTGTATTTTTCTATCATAAATTATTTCATTATTTTTTCCTATATCTATTCTAATATGTTTTACTACCAATTTATTATTTTTAATATGTTCTTTAATACAACTCATATTTGTTAATTCGTGTAAATGTGTAGCAAATATAAATGACGCGCCTTTATTTATTAAAGTATCTATTCCAGCAGATACTATTGCTATTCCTGATATTGATTCTGTTCCACAACATATTTCATCTCCAATTACTAAACTATATTTATTACATCTTTGCAATATATTGCGCAATTCTGTCATTTCAACGGTAAAGCTTGACATACCTTTATATATATTATCCATACCAGAAATTCTAGTAAATATTCTTTTATACGGATAATATATCATTTCTTCTGCTGCAACAAACATTCCAGACTGAGCCATTATAATATTTAGACCAACTGCTTTCATAAAAGATGACTTACCAGAAGCATTTATTCCATATAGCAATACTCCGTCCTTTGATATAATTATATCATTACCGACATATTCTAGGTCATCTTGTATTCTTTCTATAAGAGGATGTCTCATATTTTTCATATTTACATATGAAAAATCAATATCTTTATTTTTTACATCAATATTAGGTCTTGTATAACAATAATCAAATGCATTTTTTGCATTATTAGCAGAAATATCAACGCGTGTAATATATTTTATTAAAATATCTATATTTTCGCTATTAATCTCAATAAATGTTGAAATGAATTTATTATAATATTTTAATACTAATTCGGATATTTTATCATCCATTTCGCTCATATTTTTAGAATAATTTTCAATTAATTTATTTGTAATTTTATAATTAGAAGAAGATGTAGAAATTTGTTTAGTTCTAAATAAGGACATATATGAATTATTAGTTTTTAAAGCATGTTCATATCTTTTCTTTGTCATTATAATATAATATTCGCGGTCTTTATCTGTATATTCTATTTTACATAAGGTACTATCATTAATACCTATTCTATTAATTTCATCACAATATTTTGATATTTCTTTAAAAAGATTTTCCTTGTCTTTTGATATATTATCAATATCTTCATATATTCCTTCTTTAAATATATTTCCCATATTATTTTTATCAATTAAATTGTATTTTGATGCCCTATCCATATCTAAAATATCTTTGTAGCAATTTAGTATATTTTTAATTATACACCGAATATCATTTGAATCATCAAATAAACCTATTTCATTATAAATTTCTTGACAGGCTTCTATAGATTCATTAAAATTAACCCAATCTAAAGGAGCAATTTTATTTAAAAGTAATTTTCTTTTAAATCTTTCTAAATCTGATATTTTTGCTAAAGACTTTCGTATTATAATAAATATATTATTATTTAATAATTTATCAATATCATCATATGATTTATTAATTTTTTCAATATTAATCATTGGCGCTAATAATTTTTCTTTAAAATATCTAGAACCAAATGCTGTAACACATCTATTTAATATATCAATAAGTGGTTTATCATTTTGATATAACCCAATTATATTTAATTGAACTGCGGAATTGAATTCTATAGTCATATTATTATTATTTTCAAATATTTCAGGAATTTGTAAATCTTTAATTATATCAGCATTATGTTCATATGCAAATTGTAAAAGACAACAAAACCCTTCTCTTGCAATAGTTAATCTTTCCATATTCAATAATTCTATTATAGATATTAGTCCAGATTTTAGAAAAAATGCTTTTTCTAACATATAACGTTGATTTATAATATTTTTGTAAAATGATATATATTTACAATCATTCCATTTATAATGAACTAATATATTATTAATATTTAAATTTTTTAATATTTTTTTTTTTGATTTTTCATCAATATTGTCTCCTAATATTATTAGTTCTATAGGATTATATGCACTTATCATTCTAAATACCTCGTCATTCGCTAGTTCTGGGTCTTCTTTCGTTGAACCAATTTCATATATAAATGTTTTTCCGGTAGATAAATCTATACCTGATATACCCGCAATAACATAATTATTTATTAGTTCATAAATAATAACCATCATATAATTACTTTTTTTATCAGTAATATTAATATTAGAACCAGGTGATAATATTTCTGCTACATTTCTTACAACATTTTTGTTATCTTCTCCTTGTTGAATAATAACAATAGTATAATTATTATTTAATAGTAATTGTGTAAACTTACTAACAGAATGCATTGGAAATCCAGCCATTACAGGATTATTGCGAGAAATTTCTTTAATAGATTTATTTTTCTTTGTTGTTTGTATACCGCATATATCTGCTATTTTATATATATCATTATCATTATTATTATATTCTGCAATACTATACATTTCATAAAACGAACCTACTTGTAGAAAAACTATACACTTGTCACCATATTGCTCTTTGTATTTTTGCATATATTCTATATATTCATCTATAATCATCTTATCATAATAATATATATATTATATTCTTAAATAAAAATAATATAAGAAAATATTAATAATATATTATATTAATGGATAAAGAAAAAGAATTTAATGATGTAATTAAGAAACTTAATACTATAGATTTAGAGGCAATTGGATTACCCGATAATATAAAATTAGAGTTTTATAAATACTATAAGCAATCTACCATTGGCGATTGTAACATACATCGACCTACATTTTTATATTTTAAAGATTGTGCAAAATGGGATGCGTGGAATAGTATAAAAAATATGTCAAAATCAGATGCTATGATTAACTATATTAATTGTTATAATAATTATATAGCAATAAAATGATAATTTAGAAAAATATTATATATTAAGTTCATATATTAATTTCTTTTATTCTATTAAATGCATACTGATATAATTTTAATAAATATGCATAATTAATTATTTTGTTTCTTTCTCTAACAATAGTCTGAGAATCGCTTACATATCTTAAAGTTGCGATTAGTTTGCCTCCGTTTAATAAATCTGCGTATTTATCATTTCCTGTTGTTATACTTGATCCAACTATTCCTTCTATATCAGTATAATTAAATATGTATATAATGTGATAATATAGAATAATAATATATGTTATAACTGCAATTAATATTAGATTTTCTATTTTTGGAATATTCAATATTAAACTTAATAAAATTAGTATTAAGAAATATATACTTTCTAATATAAATATTATAGTAGCAGGTATAAATCTTATAATATCATCAATAGAAATAGTAGATATTAATATTATTATAAATATTACTAATATTAAAATAATTATAGGTGTTAAATAAATATTTGTTATATATCTTATAATTTCATTAAACTTTTCATTTGGATAATTAGTATAAACTGGTAATAATAATATCTTAACAATAAATGTAAATACTTTATTAAGTGCAAACCATTTAAATATATAATTAAACCATATTAATAATGAATAAATTATATTTAAAATTTTTGATATTGGTCTATTATTGAATAATATTGCATCAACTATATATAAAATTAATAAAAATACAAATATTGTAATTATTATTATAAATACAACAGGATAAACAGTAAAAAAACTCTTATATAATCTAAGTATATGTGAATAATCTTCAAATATAAAAATGGCCTTATTATCTAACTTTATTTGAGAAATCGTATAATCTTTTTTTTCAGGATTTGGTTTTAAAGATGTTAATTGTTTAACATCTGTCGGTTTAGTTGTAGTATCAGGCAGAATATTACAATCTTTGTCATATTCAGGTGGTTTATAATCTTGTAAGACTTCGGCGATTTTTCCTTCTTTTATTTGATTATATATACCATATAATGATAAACGTTCTGCAAATATACTATATTTACTAAAACATACAAAATAACAATAATTAAATAAATATTTTATAACTGCTAAAATATCTTTTGTAATTGATTTTTTGTCATCTAACTTAAAGTTACATATATCTGTTATTATTTTTGTTTGTTTAGTGCATAAATTATAAGCATATAATAAATTTAATTTTTTTTTCTCTTTATTAAAATTATTTAAATATTTCATATATAATTCATCTCTTTTATCAAATAAGGTATAAAACTTATTTATATCTTTTTTAATATTACTTTCAATTTTAACTTTGTCTTGTTCATTTTCAGTATATATGTAATTTGCATATTCTAATATTTTTTTATAAGCATTTTTAACATCAGCATTTATTAAATGAAGAGGACTTTTAGGACTTATTCCTTTATTTATATCATCTAAAATTAAATTTTTAATTTTTTGTGTTATTTTTAATGCATTATCTTTTAAAATTGGATTATCATCTTTTAATAAAGTGTCAATAGTATCATAATAATTTCCTTTTAAACCAAAAGCATTTTCTGTTTTAAATTCTTTATATACTCTATTACTTATAGTATTATCATTATTAATACTTCCTATAATACATATAATCGCAAATGGATCATATGGAATATAATTTCTATATTTACCATCCTTAAATGTTTTTTTATCTTCGCATCTATATTCATTATTAATTATGAAATTATCATTACATTCTTTAAAACAGCCTTTATCTATAGTATATGTTATATTATTTTCAGAAATTTCATTATAACGTCCATCGCGATTTCCTAAATAATAATATGGAATAGTAAACCATTTATTCCATTGTTCAATATTATTATTACATTGCGAACTTTTATTTTGAATTGCATAGTATTTTATATTTTTACTAAAATCTAATTTATTATTATTTATTACATATAGATTTTTATCATTTTCAGTAAATATTTTGTCTCTATATAATTCATATTTTCCCTCTTTATTCCTTTTTACATCAATATTTTGAATAGTACATACATCTTTATTCATTTTTAAGATTTCTTATGTTATTATTATATTATATTATATTATCATAATCTTTTTCTAGATATGTAGAACATGATTCCGATTTTCCAGATGTTTTAATTATATTAATATCAACACCATTTATAGTACAATTATGATTGAAAAAAGCAATATTACTAGAATGTTCAATAGCACATTTAATAGCTAATGAATAATCTGGTTCTATTTTTAATTTAATATAATTAATTTCTTTTTTAAGATTTTCAGAAATTATTTCTGGCGCCATCTCAGAAATTTCATTTGGTCTAATTAAATGTACAACATACTTTGTCTTATCAACTATAGTATCTAACTTTTCTTTTAATATATTTTCGTAATTGTAATTACTTGTTGTTATTGTAGCAGAATTTGTAGAAATTAAAGAATTTATATAATCTGCTTCAAATGTATATATATTATCATATAAATGTTCTGTATTATTTTTTGTTCTTTCGTAATCGTCAGGTTCTCTTGCAAAATTTCTTGCATCATCAATAATTTCATTACCAAAATTCATAAAAAACTTAATCCTTTTTAATAAATCATAATAAATTGAGGTAAAATTATTTACAAATGAATAAAATTCTAAAGGTAATCTATTTAATGCTGTTAAAAAATCTGTATTATTATTGAACATATTTGTATAATCATAATTACTATTACTACTACTACTTCCTCCACCTATATCTGTAAAATTAGGATTATATAATTCTTCGTTAGGTGCATAACTATCGTAAGATATTATAACTATGCCTAAAATTAAAAACACTAAAATCATTAAACCTGCAAAAGGTCTGGACCACTTTAACAATGCTTGTTGTAATAAAGATATAAATGATTTAAAAGCAAATTTAAAGAATAGTAAAATACTTGTTACTATAAATTTTACAACTGCAAATATATATTGCATTAAAAATTTTAGACCAAATATAATTAAATAAATTACTTTTATAACTATATTATTAGTTCCAGTAAATATAGTTCGTAATTCATTAGAATTTATTTCACTAAATTTTAATGATTTATGAAAAGATTGATATTCTTGAAACATATTATAATCTTTATCTTCAAGGTCTTCCTTATCTTTTTGTTCTTTAAGAGATTTAATTAAATCATTATATTTTTCTAACCTATTCTTTAATTTACTTTTTATATCTTCATATATTTCTGTTATATTTACTGTTATATTTTCTTCTTTATTATTAATAATATTTTCTTTTAAAACATCTAAAAACAAAAAATACTTAAAATTCCATTTATCACTATCAAAATCGTGAAAAAATTCATAATCTCCAAAAAATTTAGTAAATATTCCTAAAAAATTAATTATTGAAAATATAATATAATAACATAATAAACATACAAATGCTAAAATATATACTATAGATGAAAATATTGAACCCAAAATAATACCAAATCCCATTAAAAATTGCAGAAACCAGTTTTTTTCTTTAAAATTTTCATATTTCATTATGTCATCAAAACTATTTTTAGTAGATGATGCATACTTGTTAGAAAATTTAATAATATCTGTTATTGATAGAGGTTTATTTTCATTTATAAGATTTATTACACGTTTAGCTAATTCTAATATATTTTCTTCGGTATTTTTGTCTTTTTTTTCATAATCTGTTTGAATAATTTCATTATTAGTTGTTGGATTAAGAGTTGTCATAATCTTTAATAATTATTTATATTATAATTTTATAATTATTGATTGTATAAAAATGCAAAATATATATATATATATAAATTAAATGTACTTTTATTTATTTATAATAATATTATTATTATATGTATCATTTTATTATTTATTTAATGATGAAATATCTATATATCAAGTTGATATAAACAATTTTGACTTTGATTTATTATACAAAAAACAACCTATTGTTATATCAGAAAAAATAAAAGATATCAATGTTATTATTAATAACTGGTTTAATTACAATATTATATATAATATTAGTAATAATTATATATGGGAAAAAAATAAATTTAAATATTTATTTATATCATCTATAGATAATCATCCTGTAGAAATATCTTTATGTAATCCGAATACACTCATTATTAATGGAATACCTAGAACAGATAGTAATATAACTACTATTAAATTAGATAATAAAGGGTTAATTATTCCTTTTAATTGGTATTATTATATATCTGGAAATGTTATATTATACGGAATACATGATTATGTTACAATATGTATTTCTGTACTAACAAAATAAAAATATTATAGCAGGTTAACAAAAATGTCATCGGTGGGGTTCGAACCCACGAGTACTTATGTACATCAGATCTTAAGTCTGACCCCTTAGACCGCTCGGGCACGATGACATAGACGCCATATAGGCTATAATATATGAAAAAATAATAGAAGATTTGTTTTATATATATATGTATCTTAATCCTTATATATATTTCGCTATAATTATAAAAAATATAATATAGTAAAATTTATATGACATATCTTATAAATATTCGACATAGTATATATACTTATCTTGGAAATTTAACTAATAATAACGAAACTTATAAAACCATAGATATTTTTATATAAAATTGCATAATATTTTATGTACATATATTAGGTATTTATGGCAGATAGAAGTTTAATACTACAGAGAAGATATAGCAAAAGGTTATTTACTACTACTAATAAAACAAGTAATTCAACTATACCAGTATCTATGATAAAATCTACTAATAATATTGGAACTTTAAGACAAATGTTAGAATCTACAATAAAATTTGCGAATAATAAATTGCGTAATTTAAATAAAAAGGCTAAAGAACAAAAAGCTAAGGAAGAAGATGCCGCATTAAAAATACAAAAAGCTGTAAGGCATATGATAGATAAAAAAATTGGCAAAAGTATATTAGATAAACTTAGAGAAGAACGTAAAATACTAAAACAAGAAAGGTTAGAAAAAATTGATATAGTACAAAATGCTTTAAATGAATTATTGATTATACAAAAAAATATTACAGAGGGAATAATAAAAGAATCAGATGGAATTATTAATAGAATTAAAGATATCTTTGGTATAGTTGATAGTAGTAGTCGTGAAATAAATACAAGTAGAGGAAGAAGTAGTAGAGAAAATAGTAGCAGAGTAATTAGAACTATAGGAAGAATTAGTGGAGAAAATAGTAGCAGAGTAATTAGAAGTAGAGAAAATAGTAGCAAAACATATTCTGTAATAGATAAAAGTGAATTAATGATGAATAATTTAAAAACTATATTAAAATTTTTATCTACTAATATTTGGAGTGATTATATTATATACGATGATGAAAATAATACAGGTAGTGTAAAACTTATAATAAAACTTCCAGGTGCTTCTTATGATATTTCTTATAATAATATAACCGAACTTGCAAATAATTTTAAAAAATACTATAATACTATATTAATAGCATGTTATTTCCCTTGTTCTAAAGATATAAAGGAACTAATCTCTAAACTAAATAAAAGTAATGATGAAAAAAAATCATATGATACTATAATAGAGCTTCTAAAACAATATATAAAAGAAAATATAAAAAAACCAGAACAGACCGTAAATTTAAATAATTTACAAAAAGAAATTGAAGGCCTTGAAAAAATTAGAGGAGGTAAATTGCGTAAAGTTAGAAAAACAAATGTTAGTAAAAAAATAACTACAAGAGTTATTAGAAATAGAAAATTATAAAAAATTGACCTTATTTTTATTAAATATATAATATGTTGCAAGACGATATATATTATTTAATTCATGTTACAAATGATAGCAAATGTTTTGAATGGGATGAATTAAAAGTATCTGAATTTAATACAGATGACCAATTTCCAGGTGTATATATGTCATTAATTACAAAATATAATATAGATTATGAAAAATTATTTCCAGGTAAATATATATTGATATTTTCAAAAAATCTATTGTATCAACAGAATTATCATATTAATTTTGTAGACTATAATGGTATTATTACAGAAAAAAACACATATTATCCATGGATGCTTGAAAATTTTGTAAATAATAATAAATCAGAATGTATAAATAAAAAATGTACTATGAATGAAGTAGTATTTCATGATAATATTAGTATGAAATATTGTTGTCGTATAATTATTAAAAATACTGATGATAAAAATAATTTTCTTCCTAAAATACCATATATAAATGATGTAAAACCAGATATGACAAAAATACCTTTCTTTTGTTTCCCATTTGAATATATATATACGGGATGTAATCCTTTATCTAAAAGTTCTCATAAGTGGTATAATATGTTTTATAATATTGCTAATATTGATACACAAAATGAAAGTGATATTGATATTATAGTAAACAAAATTAAAAATAAAGCTTATTATTTATATAAAAATAGAAACGAGCAAAATATTAAAAAATTATACGAATATACCATGTTATAAAAATTGATATAACATATTTTATATCTTATAAAATATAATGGACGACATTATTGACAACTTAGAAAATATACGTATATCAGAAAATAATGAACTAATAAATTATATATATACATTATCTATTGAAAATAATTTAAAAAAATATTTATGCGAATTAATTGAAAATGATTGTCATACAGATTATTTAACTATATATAATATTTGCTGCGAAAATGATATAGAATTGCCACCATTTTAATAATTATTTCTTTGCCTTCTTTTTATTTGCAGTTTTAGAATCTACTATTCCTAATCTATCGTTTTCATACTCTTTCAGAATACTATCTCTGTGAATATTCCACTCTTTTTCTAATTCGAGAAGATCATTGAGCCATAAATCTTCAATATTTGTATTTTTTAGATTTCTTAGTTGTTTATCTAAGTCATTATATTCTTTTTCAAGAATAACTTTTCTATCATAGGTTAATTGTGATATTGGCAATTTTAATAGATAATTATAACTTTTATTATTAATTTCAATATTTTCTTCAATATTTTCAATGCTCTCAATTTCTTCATTAAATGGTGTATATTTTAATTCAATTAATCGCAATGTAATATCATTTAATTTTTTATTCATAATTTCAATATTACCATTAATAACATCTAGAATAAATCTCATTTTGTTACTTAAAATTTTAGCTTCTTTTTCTAAATTTTTTAATTGATAATTTTTTCTTTCAAAATATTTTAATATTCTAGTTTCCGCCCATTCCTTAATTATTTCTACTGCACTTTCATATTTTTGTATAGCACCATCTTTATTAAAGAGATGGATATTATTAATGCTAAGATTTTTACTTGATTGTAATTTGAATAGTATATCAAAATTACTCTCAATATTTTGACGAACATTAGAATTGAAATGTAATACAAATTTTACATTTTTTGATGTATAGTGATTTTCAATATATTTTAAATTATTTAAATTATTTGTAATCATATTTTCCAAAAAATCTTTATAATCTTCTGTCCATATTCCAATAGGCAATTCTGTAATTTCAACAGTTGCATCATCAATCCATTTATATATACCATGACTTATATACGAATTTTTTTCTGCTTTTACTATTTTACCTTTAAAACCTAAATAATATGGTGTTATTTCATTAATATCTATAAGATTAATAGTATCATTAATAACTTCTATATCATCTAATGAATTTACAGATATATCAGTTAATTTAATTGCATTGCAAATTACCTTACAAATATTAATAATATCACTAGGGTCATACTGAGGAATATTTGTTGAATATCCTGTACCAATACCTATACCTCCATTTACCAAAATCATAGGAATAATAGGAACGTAATATTCTGGTTCTATTTGTTGTCCATCATCATCTTGATAATTTAATATCGCATTATCTTCTTCTTTAAATATAAGTCTTGTTAATTTTGATAGCAATGTAAATATATATCTTGCAGAAGATGCATCTTGTCCACCCTGACATCTACTCCCAAATTGACCATTTGGCGATAACAAGTTAATATTATTTGTACCAACATATATCTGTGCCATACCAACTATTGCTTGTTGTAGCGAGTTTTCTCCATGATGATATGCAGAAACTTCACTAACATATCCTGATAATTGTGCTACCTTTATTTCATTAGTATATAATTTTTTCTTAAAACAGGCATAAATAATTTTACGAGTACTTTCTTTTAATCCATCACAAATATGATTAATTGATCTTTGCAAATCTCGGTTAGAGAAATGAATTAAATCTTTATTTACAAATGATTTATAATCTACATTTAATTTAGAATAGTCTAATACATTGTCTTTATTATAATTTTGAAGCCATAATTTCCTATCATCCGCACGTTTCTTATTAAATGCCAGGTCTATTACTTCATCGGCATTCTCATCGTACATATATGTAACCTTCTTCATATTTTTAAAGTACTCCTTTGCCTCTTGGTCGCTAGAAGTACCAAGTCCCTTATAATATTTGATTTTCCATGAACCATTTTTTGCCACATCTGTTTCGCTCCATCTTTCATAATCTGACATATTATAAAATTCTATGATATCCTTTTTACTATTCGTCGCTTTAATAATAGGCGTTAGCATAGATGTAAGAAATCCCGAAATTTCATATAACTCATGCCACATGCTTTGAAATATATTAAATATAAGTCCTTTGATATGACTACCATCATGATCTTGATCTGTCATAATCATAATTGAACCATATCTAAGTTCACTAATATCTTTATATTTTTTATTTTGCTCTAAACCTAAAATTTTTTTAATAGCAGTTATTTCATTATTATCTGAAATTTTTTGCATAGTGGCATCTTTAACATTTAAAATTTTACCTCTTAAAGGAAATACTCCGTATCTATCTCTTCCTATTACACTTAGACCTGCAATTGCCATAGTTTTTGCAGAATCACCTTCTGTTAAAATAAGAGTACATTCTGCACTATTTTTTGTTCCGGCTAAATTTGCATCATCTAATTTTGGTACTATAATTCTTGATATTTTTTTACCATCAGTTTTAACTAATTTTTTCTTATCATAAAATTCTGTGATACTTAATGCTTTATCAATAATTCCTGATTTATATAACTTATCATAAAATTTTTCGCTAATTTCGCATTTAGAACCAAATTTTGCAACAGGAGTTGTTAATGTCTCTTTACTTTGAGAATCAAAACTAGGATTTACTATTAATGCTTTAACAAACAATATTAAATTATCTTTAATATGTTGCGTCTTTACAACTTTTTTCTTTTTTGTTAATGTTAATTCCGCTAAGTTTTTTGTTATCATATTTGTAATATATTCAATATGTTTCCCCCCCTTAATCGTATTTATTCCATTAACAAATGATAGATATTCAAATGAACCTGACTTAGAAATTGATGCTGCAATCTCCCACCTTTCTCCACAAGCTTCATATATCAGAGGTTGTTCCTTTTTATCTAAAAATAATTCGCAATATTTTTCAAAATCTTTAATTAAAATTTTTTCGCCATTAAAAGATACTGAAACTTCTTTATTTGTAGTTGCACATGCATCTATAACTCGTCTATGAAATAATTTATAAATATCATCTGTTATATTTTTAATACCAAATCTTTCATAATCAGGAATAAAAGTAATTTGTGTATAAGGCACTTTTGAACACGCTTTTACAACTGGTTTATCCCTTTCTGTCATATTATTTCGAAATGTTTGTGTGTATATTTTATTTGTATAATGATCTACTGTTTCTATAGTAAATTCTTTGGAAAATATATTAGTTAATTTACTACCATAACCATTTTTACCACCCCATATTTTTTCTTCCCCTTTGTCGTAATTTGTAGATGTGAGTAGTTCGCCAAAAATTAATTCAGGAACCCACAAATCTCCATAGGTACTATGTTTTTTAATATCAACCCCATTACCATCATTATAAATTGATATAGAACCAGATGTTTTATCAATAGTAACCTTAATATTTTTAACATGCTTAATATTTTCTTTTCCTTTTTCTTCTTCTGCTTTTAATCTCATTGAATGATCAATTGCATTAACTATTACCTCATCAAAACACTTTAAAAGACCAGGATTATATGTTAATTCTGTCATAACCATTTTTTTAGAAGTTTCATCAAAAATATAACTATTAATTTTTTGTGGTTCTATTGAACCAATATAAGTATCTGGAAGAGCTAGAATATGTTCTAGCAGTTCATACTTTTTATATTTTTCTTCAATAGTTTTAACTTCTGAATTTTTTGCTATTTTGGGAGGCATTCTAATATATATTAAGTATTAATAATGATATATATTTATATATCAATTTTTATTCTTAATTATATTTGCGACTAAAAAATAAAAAATAAATTAAAATTTCATATATAGATAAATGCCTATATTAAATATTAGTAATAATAATGAATATCAAAATATATTATTAAATAATACTTATATCATAGTTATATTTTCTGCTGGTTTTTGTAAACCTTGTAGCGAAATTTATCCTTATATGTTAGAATTATCAGATATATATACTAATATTAAATTTATTAAGATTGATATTCAAAATAATGATGATATCGATGATATTAATAATATAGTTACCATACCACATTTTAAATTTATAAAAAATAACAAGGAATTATTTTCATTTTCAGGTGCAAATAAATTATTAATTATAGATACTATAAATAAACTTATAAATGAATAATTCAATTAATCGCGATACTTCAATATGATGCTTTTTGAGAAGAGACATACGCCATGTCTATACTTATAATATAATGCTTTAAACTCTTGACCTTTTAGGTGCATCGCATTTCAAATTATATACTGCTATTTTTTGTTTCTAAAGTGTTGTTTTTTTTGTCACTAGGAAATTTGATTTTTCTTTTTTACTCTAATTATCTATTTTTTTAACAAATTTATTAATTTGGTAGATTACAATATATATCTTTAAACATACCAACTTATTATAAAAATAAATATTTGATATAATTAAAATATGTAAAATTTGATATATAGAATATGCTAAATTAATAATTTATATAAAACTTATATTATATATATAAATAATATGCGTTCTGTTGGTATTCCAAAAGAAATAAAGGAGTGCGAAAATAGAGTTTCTTTAATACCTTATGATATTAAAAAACTTATTGATTGTGGTATTATAGTATATGTTCAAAAAGGAGCTGGAAAAAATGCAGGATTTGATGATTATGAATATATTGAAAATGGTGCAATAATGCTAGATAGTATAGAGGATTTATATAATAAATCAAATTTAATAGTAAAAGTAAAAGAACCGCAAAAGGATGAATATAAATTAATAAATAATAATCATACTATTTTTACATTTTTTCATTTTGCTAGTAATAAAAATTTAGTAGATAATATGAAATCTTCTGGAGCATCTTGCTATCCTTATGAAATTATTAAAACTATTAAAGATAATGGAGAGTTATATTATCCTATTCTATCTAATATGTCTGTAATTGCCGGAGAACAATCATTTATTCAAGCTGATTTATTTGTAAAAAATAATTTTCCAAATTATTCAATCAACATTCCTATAACTATTATTGGTGTGGGAAATGTAGGACTTTCTTCTATGAAAATTGCAATTGATTTAGGATATAAAAATATTAATCTTTTAGATAGTAATTATGATAAATTATTAAATATTAAAAAAACTTATGAAAATACTATAGATATTTCTATATATAATATGAATGAAGATAATTTAAAAAGTTTAATGACTAAATCTATTATAACTATAGGTTCAATATATAATATAGGAATGAAGACGGATAAATTGTTAACAAATAAATTATTAGATATTATGCCTGATGGTGCTATTATAATGGATGTAGCAATTGACCAAGGTGGTATAACGGAACAATCAAAAATAACTTCTATAAATGAACCAATAGTTAAATATAATAATATCAATATATATTGTGTTCCAAATATTCCGAGTACTGCACCTCATAAAGCATCTATATTACTATCTAATTCAATAGTCGAGTATGTTAAAGCACTAGCGACAAATAACGAAAATATGTATCCCGAATTACTTAAAGATATTTTTTAATAATTATAAAAATTGATTAATATTCTTATTTTTTTATTTTTAAAATGTCGATTAAAATTATTACCTTAATTATTATATATCTATTTACCGAAACAAATTCATATAGTATAAATTTTCCAACATTAAAAAGAAATTATGCAGTTGTAAGAAATGTAAATATAAACAAACTTTCTGATATTGATAGAACTGAATTTGTTAAATTATTTAATTCTGTTCCACTAATTATGTTTAAAAATCAAAAAATTAATCCTGAAGAATATTATGAATTTTGTAAACTTTTTGACGATAAACATACTAATGATGTTATTCATCCTTTTGAATATTCTAAGGTAGATAGCGTTCCGCAAATTGCAATGCGCGGAAATTATTATATTAAGAATCTTCATGGTATTAAAGATACACAACTTAAATATAGCGATCCTTTTAAAAATACTTTAGTATGGCATCAAGATATAGTAGGACAAGGAACTTTTCTTCCTCCTGTTGTTTCGAGTATGTATATGATAAAATCTCCTTCAAAAGGAGGTAATACTTTATTTGCTAGTCTCGAAGATGCATATGATAATATTGATACAAATATTAAAGATAAAATTTATGATTTGAAAGTAATTTATTCGAATACTAATTCAGGTATGATGAATTCTTATTTTGATTATACTGGATATAATAGAGTTAAATCTAATGAAGTGGTATTGAAAAAAGAAGAAAGTATTATTTCTAAGGAACCCCTAGTAGTTTATTCAAATTCGAATCGTAATAGAAAAGCACTTATGTTATCTCCTTTTAGATTTGTTAAGTTTGATAAGATGTCGTGTAGTGATAGTTTTGATTTATATAGAGAATTAATGTCTAAATATATTATTAATACTAATAATATTATAGATATTAAATGGGAAAATAATGATTTGCTTATATTTAATAATAGAAAACTAATTCATACCTCTACACCCACACTTGAATATAAAAATTGCGATAGGCTATATTATAGCTGTTTTCTCGGAACAAAATATCCAATTATTCAAGCTTAATTGTAAATTTGCTCTATTAAATTGCTATATATTTTAGAAGATATAATTTCGCTACATATATCAGCAATACTTTTATATTCTACATCAATACATATTATATTTTTATTATTTTTAACAGCATCAATATATTTTTCTTCGTGTAATTCGTGTATTCTTTTAATATATTCTAATTTAATATTTTTTTCACATTCTCTCCCTCTTTTTTTAATTCTATTAAAACATAATTCTGGATTAGAACGTAAATATATCAATCCTTCAGGTTCCCATAATTTATCTGTTCTTTTATGAAGAGTTAAAATATTTTTATATTCTTCTTCGTTAATAGTTTTATCTTCAAACGCTTTTTCTACAAAAACATTTTTAATAAAATAAGGACTTCTTTCCATTAAAATTATTACTTTTGATTTTTCTTGTATCCAGCATCTATCCATCCATACTTTAATTTGAAAATTATAAGTACTATTTTGTGTATTATATAATGTTTTTAGATATTCGTTCCAATTTTCGACTGGTTCCATATCAATAGCAGTCTTATAATTTTTATGAAAATAATTTAATATACTACTTTTATAAGAACCTATATTACCATCCAATGTAATTATAGGCATTTTAATAATTATATTATTATATTTTTATATATCATTTTTTCATAATATTTCCAGTATATACTATTTTTTTAACACTATTATAATTTATATAATCTCCTTTAATACCCTTGATTTTATAAGTTAGGTCATTTAGAATTTCATCAAATTTATTCATAATAATATTTAGTGAACTATTTTTAATTTTCATATTAAAATATTTGAATACATTCTTTACTTTTATTTTAACTATTCTATTCAATTTTTTACATATTAATTTGCCACCTGTCATTAATCCTAACTCTGGTCTAGCTATATTATTATTAAAATCACAATTCATTATATCTTTTCCTTCATTTTGTACTTTATATCTATTTGTTTCATCTATCCCAAAAAACTGCGCAGTATTAAATGCGCCCCCCATCATTTTATTGTGTTTTTTACTTGTTTTACAATATTTATCTACATAATATAAAATATATTTAACATGTTGATTCATTATCTTCTTAATACCCATCTTTAAACATATTAATGATACTAATGCAGTTACATTAAAAATTAATCTTTCAATATATTCGCTTAATAATTTTATTATTTTTTGCTCGTCTTTTATATTTTTTTCAGTTTTTATAACTTTCAATAATTCTTGAGAACATATTTTAATATCTTTACAATCCACCATAAAATACTATTTGCTACTATTATATAAAATGAAAATAATTATATATATTAAGAAGAATGGAATATTTAGAACTTGATGAAAAAAATCCAATATTAAATCGAATGAATTTTTTAAATGGACGCGTTGATGCTATAACACAAGAAAATGATTTAATAATTAAAAATGCTAATATTAAAGCAAGTGAACACCAAGGAAATATTATTTCTCGCAATTTAGATTATACAGAAGTATCTAAAGTATTTTTTTCTATTGATAATATAAATATTTTACAAAGAGGTATTCGAAATAAAATATTAAATGTTACAAATGGTAAAATAAATATTTCTAGACAAAGTGATGATGAATTAAAAATTATAATGCGTTCAATTTATTTTCAATATGCAAAGAATAGTAAACATAATATAAAAGAACAAATATTGGATTTAAATACACGTGTAATTGATTGGAGCGTTCCTGAAATAATATCCAATTATAAACAATCACAACAATACTTAAAAGACATTAGTACATTACCAGAACCATTAGATAGATCTGTATTACCTTCAAAAAAAGGAACAAAAACACTTAATGTAACTAATATGTATTAAATTAAAATTAAATAATATAATATTATAGAAGTATAGAAAAAAAGGAATGGGAAATGGTTATAGCGTAGCAGCATTTGATTATAATAAAGAAGATATTGGAATAGATCCTGATACTAATACTAAGTTTGTTCCTAATCAAAAAGAACTTGAATTATTTAAAAAAGAAAAAATGAATTTATATAAAGGAACATGGACTGTATGTTTCGTATATGGTATTTCCGCATTTGTATTGTTAGCAATAGTATTATTTACTGATACAGGAAGAATGTATATATATAATAATTATTTTGCAGCAGTTATGACATATGTTATTGGTGCAATAATTATAATTATATATTTAGTGTATTCTATTTTTAATATTAAACCTCGCAAATTAGGCAAAGTAGAAAACAAATTAAATAATTGTCCTGATTATTGGACTTTTACAAATGAACATCCTGAAAAAAAAGAAGATTTAATTGCTAATATGACATATAATAATAAAGATCCCCAAGTTATTGAGACTATCAATACTAATCCTTATATAATGAAAGGAACAAATGGACAATATATATTAAATAATAAAGATGACCCTATTATATCTAATGATACTTCTAATTTATTTATAGATTACAAATGTAAAATAGATGAAAATATATATGGTAATATAAACGAACAAAAAATTATGAAGAACCGATTATATGCAGACAATTTTAACGAAAAATATATTAAAAAAGATTTAAATAATCCTAAATATATAGTACGCGATTTAAATAATTTTACAGATACTGATTCAGAAATTGAAAAAAAACTAAAAAAATATGCGCTAATTTCAGGTATATATAAACCATCTTTTTCCGCTGATAGTAATTTATATTCTAATTCAATAAAAGATAAAACTGCTATAAACAATAATAATATACCTCTTATATGCAATGAAGTATATCCCAATTTATTATCTAAATTAGAAAAAGATGATAGTACGGAACTTAGATGTGCATATGCGGACAAATGCAAAATATCATGGAGTGATATAGATTGTTATAAGAATAATGTTAATACTACTATATAGATAAATGTTTGCAAATTCCAAATGTTTTTCTATGAAAAACGCTAAGTCCGTAAGTATTTAATGCAATATGGTGTTTTTTTGTTCCATATCCTTTATTTTTTTTTATATCATACAATAATAAATTTGGATTATCATCTACTAATTTATTTATTAATTTAGTATGATAATCTTTTGCAATAATTGATGCAGCAGCAATACTTAAATATTTACTATCACCTTTAGGTATACATTCATATTCTATTATGTCATTATCTTCACCGGGTGGTATATAACCTTTAAAATTAGGTCCATCAATTAATAGATAATTAAAAGGAGATATTTTATATGCATTATCAATTGCACGATGCATAGCTTTCATAGTAGCATTTAATATATTTATTTCATCAATTTCATTATTTGAAACTTCTCCTATACCATATGTAATACATACTTTTTTAATATAATTCGCTAAATATTCTCTTTTATTTTCAGATAATTTTTTAGAATCTTTAATTTGTTTAAATGTATCATCAGCAAATTCTTTAGGTAAAACAACGCATGCCGCAACAACAGGTCCTATAAATGTACCTCTTGCAACTTCATCTACGCCTGCTATAATTTTATTTTTAGTATTATCTGTAGTAATAATATAATCAAAATTATTCATTAATAATTAATAATATTTTTTAGTATTTATATATCAATTTTTATTTATCTTTTTGGAAGTTCGTATGAATAGCAATAACATTTTTATTATAACCATCAGAATAATCCGAATAAAATATTGTATTATCAGTATACGGAATTTCATTGCGATACATAATATAAGTTATTCCAACATCTTCAATAATATAAGGATATGATTTTGAATATTCATCATAATAAAAAATATTATAATTTATTTTTTCCATAGTATCAATAATAACTTTGCACGAATAATTTGATATATAATATATAACTCCCGCAGGACCATCTAATTTTGGTCTTATTAAAAATTTATTAAGTTCCTCTGTAGTCATATTAATACCATGTTCTTTATCTGTCAACTCGTTATTATGAATTAAATAGTAGTTTAAGATAAAATTATCATATTTTGTATTAAATTTAATATTTACTAATAAATTCTTATCCTGTATTGCTGAAGTAGGATTTGGAGATTTGCCGTAAAAATCATATTTTGGAGATTCTAAAAATTTTATTAAATTTTCTTCACTAAATATTAAATCATCACCACATCTTAACACACCTTGTTTTATATTAAATATATTATAAATATATTTTAAAGATAGAGCTAATTTTTTCAATAAATGCAAATAAGAATCTTCGCATTTTATAAATAATATATCATCTACTAATTCATAATCTTTATTTAAAAATAATTTACCGATTACTTTAATTACCTTCCATCCTATATATTTATATTTTAAATTTATATTTTTTAAACGACTATATCTATGTTTTTTACATGATAATACTAATATAATACCTTCTACGTCCATTTATATAATATTATATTGCAAGTATATTTATATAATATTTCTCAATTTTATATTATTATAAAACTAAATTTTCTAAGAAAATTTTAATGCGTAAAATTTAGTTTTATAATTTCCTATGTATATATTGTATTTATTATAATACACTATTTATATTTTTTTCATAATTTTATGCCCTCTTGGCGAAATTGGATATCGCGTTTGACTTCTAATCAAAAGATTGTGGGTTCGAATCCCACAGGGGGTAATAAAATTTATTTTCATACTAATAGATTAATGTGTTATCTACATTTAATTCCAGAGTATTTATACTATATTTATTCATATTGTTTCAAAAGAAATAATGCCGAAGATAATGATATATATTATGTTCTTAAATAAAACACATTTAAAAAAAATTGATTTTTAAAATGGATATTATATTGTATTATGATTTACGAAAGAAGAATTCTCAATTTAAACGAAATCGTGATTGTAATAGATGATTTTCTATATGATTTAGAAAGGAATATTATAGATGTTTTAATATGTATATTTATATTTATTGTATTTATAATATTCAGATGTTTACTATTCTATCTTGTTTATTTGTAAACATACTTTTCTTAATTTTAAAAAATGAGTACATAATTAAAAAAATTTAAGATTTTATAAAAAGATTATAAAAATTCTAAAAAAATAAAATTATGTACTCATTTTTTAAACTATTTTAGTAAGTTTAAAATATCTTCTAAATCTTTGTAATATTGCTCATTATAATCGCAATAGTATATATTATTTATTTTTTTATCTGTAGTGTATTTATTCTTTTTATCTCCTCTTTTAATAGTATAATCGCAAAATTTTCCAATCACATTTATATTATGTTCTGTTAGATATTTTCCTGTTAAATTTTTTATAAAATCCTTATTCGTGTAATTATTTACAAAAGATTTTTTGAATTCATATATTATAATATCGCTCTTATTTTTCAGATTAAATCCAAAAAAATATAGTAACATCCATCCCACCGCTTGTAAATCATCCATATAATCACAAGGATTATCTTCATATTGAGATATAGACATAAATAATGATGTTCCACCTAATGCAGTAATAGTTAGGTCTCTTTTTTTATCAGTCATTATATTTATAGCAAAACCAAAATCTATTATTTTTATAGAAGTTTCAATATCATCTATAAACACGATATTTTTAGGTTTTATATCGCAGTGAATATATGAATAGCCATTAATTAAATCACAACTATGAATAGTTTGTAAAGCTTTCAATATTTTAATGCAAATATTTTTTATAAAACTAATGGGATAATTATTAACAGATATATGATGTAAGTCTTTTCCTAGTTTTTCTGTAACTAAAACATGCCTATCTATATCTCCTTTTTGCAACTTTTTTATAATACCATAGCCTAATATTTTTAATGTTATAGAATTATAACAGAAATTCTTTATTTTATTCATAATATCTTTTTCATATGGTATTTGATAATCATAATATTTTTCATATTCCTTAATATTATATGGAAATATTGGTTGTAGTTTTACAACAACTTCTTTTTGTTCACCATTATTCGAATTTAATATTCTCCCAACATATAATATTGAATAACCACTTTTATACAATTCTGAAACTATTTCAATATTAATATTTTCTACATTAATTATTTCGCCTTTATATAATTTAGTTAAATTAAAAATATAATTAACAATAGTATCATTATTGTTATTACTTGTTACTAATATTGCATTTGTAATATAATTTAAATCTTGAATTTTTCTCTTAGAATCAAATGGTAAATTTAATATTGTTTCAAGATATTTTTTCATATATTTTTTACTATTAATAATACCATAAATGCTAGTAATATTTTTAGTAGACATACATTTTAAAAACTTCTTATAATTAATATCATTTTCAATATTATTAATTTTGGATAGAAAATAATTATAACTCTTATTACTAAAATGTTTTCCCAAAATCTTAATAATAGTTTCTTTATCATAATTTTTTACTTCTATTAACAAGTCATCTGATATTTTAAATAAATCCTTCTTTAAAATACATTTTAAATATTTATAATAATTTACTTCTATTTTACTTATAATTTTAACAAAATGTTTAAAATCGTAAGTATTTAAATAATTAACAATATTATCGATCATTTCATATTTAATCATTTGCAACTTCTATCTATTATAAATATATATACTTTTATATTTTATAATATATATAAAAAATATATTAATGAGTATTAAATGATTATATAATTACATAATCATTATCTTCTAAACATAGTTCAATCCTTATACTTTTATTATATTCTTCTTTGATTTTTTCTATTGTTTTATGACAATTCATATTATAATATATATTTCCAATTTTTATAAGAGAACATCCGTTTTTTGTTTTATAAATTGGGAATTCTAACTCATAATATTTATACTTATCATTTGTTAGAATTTTAGGAGTTTTACCCATACAATCCTATTATAATGAAATAATAAAATACTTCTTATAAATTTTAAGTAAAAATAATGTAAAGTAAAATAATATTAATTTTGTAGTTATATTACAATTGTAAAACCATTACTTAGTAACATTGTAAATTTACATGTAATTGTTAATGTGAACATTAACTGCAAACATTACTTTTAAAAATGATAATATATATGTTCATGTTTAGATTAAACAACGAGGTTTGTGAATATTATGAGGACTTAATATTTTCTAATAGCCAATTGATAACCTTTATTGATTAATTCGTATCGCCCATTATATTTTTCTAAAAATTCGTCCATTGTCTTTTTAATTTGAATACCATCTCCTCCTAGATAATCGTCCATCCACATAATACCATTTTTTTGTAAAACATTAAAACTATTTTCTAGATCTCTTTTTATAAATTCGCACATATGACAACCATCAATATATATAAAATTGAATGTATTTTTATTTATAGAAAAAAAGTCATCAGATGTAATTTTATGTATTGTTATTTTACCAATATTTTTACATATAGACATATTATGATCAAAATTTGATTCTTCATTATCTTGTAATAATGTTTTATGATCATTATCATCAATTTTTAAATATGGATCTACACATATCATACTAGAACCTTTATTATCTAAAAAATTATCAGCAAAAAATGTGCTTGACATTCCTTCATAACATCCTATTTCTAATATATTATTCTGTTTAGTTTTATCTAGAAAATATTCTAAATATTTTTTTATCTCTGAATGTAAAAACCAATTTTTAGTAAATCTATAATTTTCCATTATATATTTTTATAAAATATAGTATTTTCTTATATAATATTATTATAATAGTTATTATATATTTGAATTTGGACTAATTTTTTTATATAAATGTAAAAATTGATATTTTTTGATATATCTATATTTACATCCTTTGAAAAAATGGATAATTCGCTCATTGCGCAAATTCTCTTTGCTAATGAAAAAGCGTTTTCTGACATAACTACACAAAATTATAAGATTATCTTTAATACATGTAAAGCTGCGCGTGAAAATGAGCATATTATCAATATGAATAATAAAAATCGCGCTGAAATTTATTCGGTTCGTATATTCAATTGTTTAAAGAATAACATCCCTAAAGATAAGAGCGCTGATACACTTACTCTCTCTTGTGAGTTTAGCATAAAATTTACACAATATGTATTAGATATGTTTAATAAGCAATCAGATAACTTTCAACTCTATTTTATAGAGTTTATATTGTTAGATTATATAGAATTACTAAACAATAGTATAAGATACAAGAATAGGTCTGGATATTCTAATCCTCTATTACGTAAATTATTTATATTATATAATTATATTAAAATTATTAAGATGTTAGGAATTAACTTTGAAAAAGAATTGATTAGTCTTAAATCAAGAAAAATTATAGAAAATAACTCATCTAGTAAAGAATTACTTGAAATGAATAATATCATTAAAAACCATTTAGAAATATTTTCAAATACATATCCATTATGAATATTAATAATAAAAATTGATAAATATTTTTTTACTTGTAATTATATTAACTGAATTAACTTAATTAATATTGGAAATGTATGAATGTTATATGAATGATGTTATCCACGAAAGCATTTATGATATTTGTACTAATATATATGATAGTATATGTTATAATAATAATAATTGTCACGATAATAAAGATGTTTTAATTCAAGATTTAAATAATTTTATTGAAAATGAAATAGAAAAATTATCTGTATATGATATTAATAATATCCTAATTTGTTACGGAATTGATAACGCATATAATTTCTATGTAGATAATTTATATAAAAATATTTATCCTAGAAATTATGATATTGTAAATAAGTTTAGCATATCCAAAGTTCTTATTAATACCTTATTAATTTCATCATTTGAAATTAGATAATAATTTATATAATATTATATAAGAAGATATAGTAATATAATGTGTATTTTTTATCAATATAAAGATATATTAGGAGTTCCAAGAGAAGGAATACATTCTATTAGAATATTTGATTATGCTATAATTGATATTATTATGACATTTATTGGTGCAATAATATTATCATATTTTTTTAAAATTAATTTAATTTTAATATTTATTTATCTATTTATTTTAGGCCAATTTTTACATATATTATTTTGCGTTGAAACCAAATTTGTATCTACTTTTTTAAATTTAAAAAAATAATATGAAATTATTTATAAAAATTGATAGTATTTATATAAAGATTAATTAATATATATAATACAACTATGAACGTTCTACTACCAAAGCAATTTAATGTCGATAAGATTAAGTATTCTGAAATGAAAGTTATGAAGTCAGGTGCTAAGTCTGTTTACGTAAATTATCAAGGTTCAAAAGTTAATATCCAAACACCTGTTATGTCAATTCCTTATGGTGTCAATGATAATACTCAGTTCATCAAGGATGACCCTAAACGCAAGGATGAAGCTCGTAAATATGATATTACTGCATCATTCAAGGGTATGGATGAAAATACTAAACTAAAAGCATTTTACGATAAATTTATCGAACTTGAAAATAAAATTTGCGAAGATGCTACTAAGAATAGTGTAGCGTGGTTTAAGAGAAATTTTGAAGGTAATAAAGGAGCTATCGAGAATATGTTTAGTCCTATTGTTCGCCGCGATAAGGACAAAGAAACTGGAATGTATGCTGATAAATATCCTCCAACCTTTAAGGCAAAAATTCCATATGATTCGGTAGAAGATAAATTTGATTTTGATTGTTATGATATGGATAATAACGAAATTGATTTCAAAGACTATGTTTCAAATCTTAAGGGTGGAAAAGCTCAATTTATTATTCAACTAAATGGTCTTTGGTTTTCTGCAGGAATGTTTGGATGTAGTTGGAAAATTGTTTCTGCTAAATTTCAAAAGATTAACACTTCTAAAATTACATTTGTAAAAGATAGTGATGAAGAAAATGTTGAAGATGATGAGGATGAAGAAGATATTGATGTAGATACTGAAGTAATTAACAAATCTGTTTCAAAAGTATCAAATGTAGTTGTTGATATTAAAAAAAATATTAAGAAGGAAGACGAAGACGAAGACGAAGATGATGAAGATGAAGATGAAGATGAAGACGAAGATGAAGACGAAGATGAAGATGAAGACGAAGATGAAGACGAACCCGAACCAGAACCCGAACCAGAACCCGAACCAGAACCCGAACCAGAACCCGAACCCGAACCCGTTAAGCCTGCTGTTAAGAAGGTTGTTAAAAAGAAGGCAGTTTAAATAGATTGCTAAAAAATATATATAAACTATTATTTTATAGTAAAAATATTAATATAAAAAATATTATTCCCATAACTATTCTACCAAATGGTGTAGGTTCTTCTAAATGTAAATCATAAAGTTCAATATTATTTGATATTATTTTTGCTATCATATCTACTATTTTATATGCTACTGGAAGAGACAATGTAATAAATAAAAAAAATCCATAAAAAGCTATTTTAAATTTATTAATATATGTATCATATAAATTTTTTTGTTTTTCTTCAATTATATTATTCATAACTATATTTGGATTAATTGGAGTATATGCAAAATCAGGAGTATATTTAATATCATAATTATTCATCTTTAACCTTAAATATGTTCTACATAATAATAAAATAAAAAATTATTCTCTAAATCATTTAAAGTATTTCTATTTATAATTCCTAATAATGTATCTATATTTGTATTTATACGAATATTAGAAATATTATTTGCCATAGTTGCTATATTTATGTTATTAGGACCTCCAATTAACCAATTAGGCATATTCTCATAAAAATTATTAGAACACATTGCTAATGATTTTATAAAATTACAACATAATATATATAATTCTTCATTACATTCTCTAAACATTTTAATAGCATCTTTGCAAAAATCAAATATTAAAGTATCTTCTGTTATATTATTAAAATATAAACTATTTTCAGGAATATTATTAGAAAATAGTTTAAAATATTTTATAATTTTTAAAAAATCTACATTTGTTAATGATTTAAACCATTCCGGATTATTATAAAATCCTCTCCTTTCTATTTCTATTGCTAAATCAGTAAATGCGTGCATATCTGTTTCCCATTTATATTCATTATCCTTTATTTTTAGATTATTATAATTTATAAAATTTTTTAATGATTTTATAATATTATCACCTAATAACTCTCTATTATAAGGATTATAAGGTATCTGTTTATTATTTATAGTTGTTCTAATAAAAAACTCTAACTCTATTGCGTCAAATACATATTTTTCGCCTCTCTCATTTTTTAATACAAATAATCTTTCTTTTGGTAATTCACATATATTCTCTCCTGTGAATAATTCTTCATCATTCATATAAATATTATTAGGTTCATATTTTAATATTTTATTATCTTTAATTTTTCGTTGTATTTTTATTAAACTATCTATATATTTATTATTATGTTCAAAATCATAAGTATTTTTATTTATGTTATATAATAATAAATATTTTTCCATTTTACTAGTATAATTATTTTTAGCAAATATTCTATAATTACTTTTATCTACTATATTTCGGATTACTTTATAAGGAATATTCTGTAATAATTCTATATATATATCTTTAATAAATGGATAATTAATATCATTAATATGTTTATATAGTTCATATAAATCTCCCATATTTATTTCATTTTTATTTCTAAATACATCATAATATATTTTATGCATATATTTATTTTTTATATTTTTATGATATCTACAATATTCATCATCTTTTATATTACGATTACATATTTTGAAATTATCATAACGACATATACATTTATTTTCAGTATCCAAAGATATTATATTATTCATTAATATAGTAATACAAAAATATTTACACTTCTTATTTACTATAATTTATTATTTATATATTAAATCAATAATAATATTCCAGCATTTTTATAACTAAAATAATCATATAATTTATTATTTAACAAAACATATTTATTACCATCGTGCGTTACTACCTTTCCCTTATTTTTATTAGTTCTTTCATATAATTTATATGATAATATTTTATTATCGTCACTTATATTTTGAGTATATGATAATTTATTATCGTTTATATTAATAGGCCAATTATAACATTTATAACCATTTTCAAGAGGTTTATTTATTTCAGAATGTATTATACAATCTATAGAAGAAGCTTTTAACATATCTAAAAATGTTTTTATTAACCCTTCTTTCTTTTGAGCCTTAATTAATATATGTTCATCTGTTGTTAATTCATTGTCTTTTTTTCTTATAGTTGGATTAGATAATAATTGTTCTTTTGTAAATTTCATAATATATTTATATACACCAACATTTCGGTCTTCTAATGGTAATGACATATGACTACACGTTCTAACTGCTCTTCCTATTACCTGATCTATTCTTACAGAATTCCAAAAATATTCAGTTATTAAAACCCTTCTAACATTTTTTAATGATATACCTTCAGCACCAGATTGTGTAATCATCATGATTTTAACAAGTTCTCCATATCTTTGATCTACGCCAACTCCTCTATTTGGAAGACTTACTTTTATACTATCAGGAAGATCACTAAAATCACCATTAAAAATATTCATTAATATATTTGTTTTAATGCGGTCAGAATTGAAAATTACATATCTTTTATTATCATATTTCTTATCAAATACATCAGGGTCATCAAGTATATATCCAAATTCTTCGTTTTTTACTATATTTATTTCAGCATATCCATGTCTATTTAAAACCTCCTTAAATATACCTAAACCTTCAACAACACGAAATTGAGAATATACTAATACGCTACCAGGAGATGTATTTATATCTTCTAACATTTGTGCAAACTTAGGACTATAATTTTCTTGTAAATTATTAATATCTAAATATTTTCCTCTTTTCAATTCTTTTAAAGCATTATTTAATTTTAATTCATATTCTATTGCAACCTCTTTATTAATATCGCTAGAATCATTATCATCATCATTTTTATCATCATCATTTAGGGATATCTCTTTTTTTTTTAATAATCTAATATCTTGTGGAAACTCTCTTAATATTTCATCTGGAAATGCAAAATTACAAACTAATCTACTAAAAGCCCTATAAACTGAACTAGTATCTGCCCCTTCCTTATTGCCAAATTTCTTCTTTCTATCATCCATATCTATCTCTTTTTTTCTAACTTCTACATATTTCTTCATTTGATGTTTAGTCATATACATATATCTAATAGTCTCAGGTAATAATCGTGGAAATAATTCTGACCCAGTTGTCTTATAATAACTCAATATTCCTAACACTCTTCTTTTAAATATATCTTGGTTTATTACTTTAATATCTTCTGGATCTTTATTATTTATAAATAGATTATTAAATTCTTCTTGCTTAATTGGAAAAACATAGTCTATTGTTTTTTTATGTTTTAAAGATAATTTTAAATTATCTTCTTCGTCTATTTTAACAATATTTTTAATAATATTTACAAATTCATCTTCGCTCATGTCATATTTACTATCATATACTAGTTCTAATTTAAATTCTGTATTATTATTATATATTAATAATTTATCTATTTTTTTATTTCCACAATTTAAATATTTTATATTATCAATACAATTATTTCTCAACATTTTTAATGTATTAATTATCTTAACTATACTTTGTCTAATCTTAATCTTATTAATATTTGGAAATCTAGGAGCAGGATTTTTAATTTGATCTTTTTCAAATTTTTTTATATTTGCTATTGCCCTAGATATTATTATATCTACTATTTTTTTTATTGGAGATAATGAATAACCAAATATTATATTATAATTATCACGTAGATAAGGATGAGATAATAACCACGATGGAATATTTAAACCCTGTGTTTCAAATACTATATTTTTATTTTCTTTAAGTGCATTTTCTAAATTTAAGTCATTTAATTTATCACATGATTTTGAATAATCATCAGTACAATTATCACCATTCCTTATATCAAAATATGCCTTTTCAAATGCATCTAATAATTTTTCATTAGGATTTTTATATTTATCTTCTATACAATTCTTTTTATTATTACATTCGGCATTTACTTTTTTAATTATTTCACTAACCTTGTTTTTGTATTCTTTATTATTTATTATTAAATTATCTATTATTATTTTCACATTATCAGTATTTAATTTTAAATAACTTATTATTTCATCTGCCATTTTTGTTTTTTGAGAACCTGTTATTCCATTTGTAACTATTAAATATGGTTTTTTTCTATCTATATTACTACTGCTCTTGTCTTCTATTGTTTTTATTATATTCTCCGCATTTATTTTATTTATTAATTCTTTCAATATATGTGTTTCATCATTATCCCATTTTTTTTTTATAATTTGTGAAGAATTATAATCATCTCTTCTAAAATTTAATGGTAATAATATTATATTTACATATTTATCAGTTTGATATATTTCATCAATATAACTATATAATTCTGTATTTTTTATTTTTTCAACTAAATTCTTCTTATTTGTACTTCCATTTAATATAGGTATATTATGTGTTATCATAGGTCCTCTTAATAAATTTATTAAAAATGATATTTCATATGGTTGATTTATTATAGGAGTACCTGATAATAATACCATTTTAATATCTTTTGCATTTATTAAAAAATTATATATTCTCATTGCTAATGTTGAACCATTTGCTATCCTACTTATAAAATTATGAACTTCATCTACAATAATAAATGTATTATCAAAAGGATTTCCATTTTTTTCTAATTCATCTATTAATTTTTTTGTTAAACCATTATAATTTATAAATTTATATCTATTTCTTATTATATGTGTTATTGTTTTATTAATTTCTTCCTTATAATTTGAACTTAAATCATTATATTTAATATTATTAACTATTATCTCGGTACTATCTATGTCATTATTATATAAAGGTACCCATACATTACCTGTTTTACCGATTATTTGCTTTTGTATAGCATATTTTTTTAAATCATCAATAGATTTAGAATTATTTTTATCTATTTTTAAGCACGTCCATGATTTTTTTAAATTTAAACCTATAGTAGATATTTTCATTAATTCATTTTCATAATTTTGCGCCAATGATGCAGGTGTCATAATTACAATATTTTTCTTATTTATATATCCTTCCGCTGCTGCAATTGATGCTGCAGATTTACCAGAACCTAACTCATGATATAATAAAATTCCTCTATACGGACTATCAAATTGCATATAATCTTTAACTATTCGTTGTTGTGGAAATAATGAAACTTTAGATACATCTAAATCGCAACTTTCCTTAGTACAATTACAAGAAGCTTCTATTTTTTTTTTGCTGTATTTAGATGGATTAAATGTATTATATATAAATTTATTATAACCTACTCTATTTGGTAAAATCCAATTGTCAGTTTTTACCTCTATATTCATACACTTTGTCTTCTAATATAATAATTCAAATAAAAAAATATTATATTGTATTATATTATTAGATAAACTATAAAAATAATATGCATAATATTGAAAAACTTTTAGATAAGTGCGAATCAATGACACTACTCTGCACAAAAGCATCTTCGCATTGGAGTTTTGTTAAATTCTGTTTTGCGATTCCTCTTGTATTAACTAGTTCTACTATGTGTATAATAAATAGTATTAGTGAAGATGCCAATTCTATTAAAATACCTAATATAATAGTTAATGCAGTTAGTGTATTAATTATGTCTCTTACTAATAGCATTAAAGCAAGTGAAAAATTTGAAATATTTAAAAAATTATCTCAACAATTTATGCTTTTATCTCAAGAAATAGAAGCATGCGATAATAATGTATCAAAAGAAACCTATAATATTTTATCATTAAAATATGATAATTTAATACAAGATTGTTCTTTTGAAGAAATTCCTTTAAAATTTAAAATAGAAGTAGCAAAATGTTTTAATGATGCTGATAGATATATACCAATACAATTAAATGGTATTATTGGAAATGCTAGTAATTCTTCTAAAAGATTAAGTAATAATAAAAAAGAAAATACGGCCGCCGGAGCAACACTAGTTAATATATCAACAACACCACTTAAAGAATTAAATACAGAACATCAAGAGAAAATATATGGTGCAGGTGAAAATGTTTAATTATATATAAAACCCATATCTCCCATTAACATTAATTCATCATCACTATCATTATCATATGTCCCTAATTTATGTTCATCATCATATTTATCAATATCTTCCATATTATCATCATATATATCTTCTAACACCTTACTATCTGTGTCATCAGCAATAATATTTTCTTCTTCATTTTCAATAATTTCTTCAGTTTTTTCATTCTTTTCATTCATTATTTTATATTTTATACCTGCTTTCTTTAATTCTTTTATTAATAAATTCTCTTCAACTGATTTGTCATTTAATATATTTATTTTATTTTGTTTATTTTTTTCTCTTTGTTCATTTAAAAAATTAATAGTTTCCTCTGCATTTGGAAATTTAAGTTCAATTATTTTTAATATATCAGTATATATAATTTTTGTTAATTCTTGTATTATACTATTATTTATAATCACAGAAGATAAACATCCGTTTACTAATTCATCAGGATTAAAAGGACAACATAACGCACGACTTATTATATATCTATTAATCATTTCTGTCTCAATTTCATTTTCTTCAATTAATATACTATTTAATTCATTTAAATCAATTAAAATATTTCTTAAATCTTTTATAGCAGTATCTATTATTAATGATAATTCTATATTATCTTTTTTCTTAGAATAATTATTCAATATTTTTATAATAGCAAGAATTATACTTTTGTATTTTATTTTATCCTTGTAAAAACTATTTATAAAATGTTCATTCTTTAAATTTTTAGAAGTTTTTGCTAATATAGTTAGATTATTTTTAGTTGTATTAATTATTTTTTTTGCATTAAATTCAATATCATCTATATCTTTATCTAAGATTAAACTATTGTTTTTTTGTCTTATTTTTTCTAACCATAATGATATTATATTTGAATGTTTAATATCATATGTAATATCTTCTTTAATAGTACTATATATTTCTTTTAAATTATTTTCTATTTTATCTACTTTTTCTGGTATAAATCTTAAATCACGAGATTTATTAGTTAATCGTTTTTTGGCAAATTCTTTTTTCCATACTATTAAATCTTTTCTCTTTGCATTTTTAAGGTCAATGTCATCACTAAATGTATTATCTAGTTTTTTTAAACAACAACCATGTAGAAATTTGTGTATTTTAGCATAATTAATATCAGGCATATATATTAATGATTTTACATGTTGTTCTTTACATAAATTTATATTTTTTATACAAATTTTATTTTCTCGTAATGTATTAAATTTATCCTTTTCTAATAAACCTCTCATCTCTTTTTTTTTATCTTTTAATAATTCATATCTGTTTCTCATATTTTCTAAATTTGTTGTATAATTTTCTTCAATACATTTAATAGTATTTTTTAATAAATTATCTATATTAATTAATAATTCATTTTTATTTATTAAATAGTCTTTACTTATATATATAATATATGGAAGAATACCTTTATCTTCACTTTTTTTTAAATTATTAAAAGGAGAACCATATTTATACCAATTACCTATATAATTATCATTTAAATAATTTTCATCTAGAGGAAATGTATCATCTAATATTTTTTCTTGTACATTAATAATCCAAAATGAAATAGCATGTATAAACATTTCTTTTATTGAAGATAACCATTCATTATTTGCAATTAATATAATATCTAATAAATCCTTATCTAATTCATTAACAAATTCGCGAATATTTAAAATATTTTTAGGAGGTAATTTTTCTAATATATTTAAAAGTGTTTTGTTTAATTCAACATTTTTATCTTGAAACTCTTTTATAATGCTATTTTTTTTAGAAGGAATACTTCTATAATATTTAAATAATTCACTACATAATATATCGTAATCAATTTCAAGATTGCATAATTTACTTATTTCTTCTAATTCCGGAAGTATAATTTTAATACCATCTATAAAACCTTCTTCTGTCTTATAAGTAATATTTGATAGATATTTATTAATATCAATAGTATCAATAATATATTTAATATTATATTCTTCATTTGCTAAATCTGCTAAATTATCTTGGTCTTCGACATTTATGGTATCACTTATATCATAAATAGGAATACCTTCATAATTATCATGATTTTTTCCTTCTTTTATTTCCTTAACTTCACGATATGATATTAAATATTTTTTACCATCTTTATCATAATCAAATATATGATTGCGCGAATATTCAAATTTTTTTTTTAATATTTCATAATTTCTTATAATTTCTGTTTTATTATCTAATGTTTTTAATATTTTATTTATTTCTTCAATAGTTTCTTTAATTTTTATTATATGCATAGATTGTTTTATATTTTTTAATAATTCAATAGCATCTTCATTTTCTATTTGATTAATATGTAAAATTAATTTATTAATATCTATATCATTTAAATTTACTAATTCATCTGCAATATAAATAGTAGACAGATGTTCTTCCAATATTATCTTTGTTTTTTCCAAAAAATTTATTGTAGTATCATTTAAATCTATTAAATTTATTATAGACTTTATTTTGTCAAAAAAAATTAGTTTTTTATTTAATATATCACTTTTCTTAATAGTTATACTTCTCGATATATTTTTTCTTTCTTTTTCATATTCGGTGATAGATATCATATAATTACATAATATATCACAATCAGATTCATTTATTAAATCAAGAGATCTGCCAAATTTTTTAAATATAGAATCAATACTTTTATAATCCATATTAAAATCATTTCTTTTATCATCTTCCATATAATTAATTATATGATGAATATCTGGTCTAACATCTTTTATTAATTCCTTAACATTTTCATAATCCTTTGCAATTTTTAAATTTATATTTTTACTATTAACTAAATGCTCTGTTATTTTAATATATATATTATCATTTATAATAGATTTTGGTATTTTATAATATGCTGAAATTATTGGAATATTTATATCATCTGATGGAAAAATAGGATAATATATAGGAAAAGCATTATTATGATATGGTTCAAGAGATATATTTATTTTTTTATCATTCATAAAACGAAGGTTTGTTGAATCATTGTTATATTTTATACAAAAAAAATACTTATTTTTTTCTTTATTATATTGATTCGCTACTCTTTTTTCTAATTTATTAAAATAGTTTGCATCTTCCTCTTCTTTTTTATCATTTACATCATTTTTTTCTTTTTCTGCTTCTGCGTTAAAAATATAATTATCATAATTATTCAACACTCCTCTTTTTTCATTTATATCATTTATAATTTCATAAAATAATTTTGTAACATTATTAGCTTTTTTATTATTTAAGAATGTATTATATAAATTATCTCGTATATCATTTTCAGATAATGCAATAAAAGAAGGATTATCTTTTATTATCTCATCTAAACTCATTATTTCTAAATATTCAATATCATCTAATTCTTCATCTTCATAATTATACGTATAATCTCCAATTTCAATAGACATTATAGAATAATATTACTCTTCTTTTAATATATAATAATATAAATTATGATATATTATTGTTTACAGAAAATTTATTCCATTTTGTTTTAATTGATTGAATTTCATCAATTATTTCATTGCATATTTTTTCCATAAAAGATATAAATATTTTACTTTCATATATCTCATCTAATGTTATACGAACTATCATAATAGATTTTAGAGGATGTGGACAAATATATCCTATGAATTTGCAATGAATATTATCAATACTTTTTTTTTCTCTTACATATTTATTGTGTACATATGATTGTATAATATTTCCTAATGTATCATCTTCATTTTCAATAATAAATTCATATGTCTCCTTAATGTCTTGAAATTGTTGAATTTTCACTAATTCAGATATTTCAATATTTACTAATTCCTGTATTAAATTATTTAATTTTGAAACAATAATATCTAATGATTTAGGAATTAAATATTTAGGTCCCATATTTACATTTATATATTCAATATCAAATTTAAATTTAACAGGATCACCATATTTATTCTTATAATATGCTCTTTCTTTATCTAAAATATTATCGCATTTTTTTGCTTCAATAGGATCTTGAATATATGAAAAATTTGCTAATGATACAGGATTAAATGAAGCATTATCGCGTCCAGTTCTTTTAACTATATTTGCAATTAAATGTAAATGCTCACCTGGTCTAAGTCTTGTAATTAATATATTTTCATTTGAAACTTTATTTGGTGGAAATAATTCTCTTAATTTTTTATCGGTTAATTCTATACCATTTAATGATGCTTTAAAATTAGAAGTTCTTACATCAATTTTTTTATTAGTATTATTATTAACATTTAGTTCTAAAACAAGAGAATCATCGACATAATTTTCAATTTCGTCTGCAGTCATACATATAGGAATTAATCCTATTCTATGAATAATAAATTCATTATGAAGAGCACCGGAATTAAATTTAACATAAACATTTGGTTCTTCATTTTCTAATTTTTCTCCAATTGCACCAATATTAGGAATATCAGTCATTATAATTCTTCTAATACCATTTACAATGGATAAATCAATATCGTGAATTTCAAAACTATGATTGTTTGAAGGATCTAGTGGGTCAAAAATATAATTATGAAACATTCTATTTATATATTAATATATTCTATCTTATATATCAATTTTTTAAAAATAATAAAATTAAATTCTATTTATAATTTAGAATTATGAATAAAATAATACAATATAATAAGATTAAAACTGTTTTAATAAATGGCAAAAAGAAATGTATATATATGAAACCAAGAGGTACGAGAGAATATGTTAGACACAATAAAGAATTTATATTATTAAATAGATATCTTAAATTAATATCTAAAAAACTGAAAAAACAAAAAGGTGGCGTCGGATGTTTTGGTTTAAGATGTTTTAGTAGAAGAACAAATGATTCATCAAAAAAAAATGACGGTGTTAGCGTTGAAGCTGATATAGTGTTTAGTGGAACAGATGAAACATTGAACAAACAACAATATCCTACGCTAGTTAGTACAGAAAAAGAAAATATGATATGGAATGTAGATGATGTAAGCAATAGAAATAAATTATTATCCTTAAATAAACAAATATTAATTCCAAAAAATGAAACACTAAGTGTCAAAGGATCCTTGTTTAAAAGAAAACTAAAAGATAATTTAGATAGTAGTAGTACGCTTGTATCCCATGAACTACTTGAAAAATTTATAAGTGGTTGGGGTATCAAATTGTCGTATAGTGCTTTAATAAATAAAGACATGAAAAGACCAGTACATTACTATGTTAATCTTAACGACAG